>CEAB01003542.1_pt1 | contig 20897 bp, 24 predicted proteins | sample 557651 | NCBI WGS metagenome assembly CEAB01 (sample SAMEA3182046, study PRJEB8094) | gut metagenome | biome: human; feature: gut; material: Stool; isolation source: human stools | place: Canada | collected 2011-11-15
ATCTTTTCATCCAGTACTTTCCCGACTGCCTGTAGCCCGTCAGGGCTGCAAAATGCGTCCATCAGTTCGTTGAACTCAGGGTTTTCGCTATGGGACACGGCAGCATTTCGGATGCGTGACTGTTCAACAATCGAAAGGATCAGATCCAGGCCAAGAACCGCACATCCAATGTAAAGACAGGTCTTTATCCAAATCCCAACTATGCAGAGGATGATCCCCGGAACAGATAAGTAGAAAAAGTTAAATAGGAAATTCGTTAGAACAAATAGCCAAAACATTTTCTGTGGGTATTCTCTTTCCATGTTGTACCTCCTAAATTTACAGACCTGACATTTTTTCCTTTGCTGAATTGATTGTATCACATTCTTGCACTAATTTCCATACTAAAAAAGTCCGATGGTTTTGTACCAAAACCATCGGACTTATCTGGTCGGAGTGGGGAGACTTGAACTCCCGGCCTCTTGGTCCCGAACCAAGCGCGCTACCAACTGCGCTACACCCCGAAACAGCTTTTATATTATAATAAGTCCTGACGCACTTGTCAAGAATAAATTATTCCGAGGCGAACATATGCTGAAAATGAGGTGAAGTCCGTGAAAAAAACGAGGCTGTATATTTGCTCGGGGATTTTTATTGCACTGACTGCAATAAGGCTTGCGCTCCCCGCGCTGGGGGATAAAATCGCCGACGGGATAGCACAGGTGCTGCACTATGAGAGCGAGCAGACCGTTACGGTCATGCGCATCGGCAGGGAGATAATTGACTTAAAACGCGGCTGCGCGGCAGGCTTTTTCTCGGAGCATTATAATTGATGCGCGGCTTTTCGCTCACGCCCGGCGCGATATTCGTTCTCTCGGCAATATATTTTTTCGGCGGGCTTTCGTGCCTTGCTGCTATGCTCGCGTCCGTCTGCGCCCATGAAGCAGGTCACGCGCTGTGCGTGAAGCTGCTCGGCGGGAAAGTGCGCTCATTGCGCTTTGATTCGTCGGGGCTTTGCATGGACACTAGCGGGCTGCTGACGCCGAGAGCGGAGCTCGCGGCAATATTCGCAGGTCCCGTAACAGGGCTTGCGTTTGCTGCCCTGTGCGTATATTTCGGCGTTTCCACGCAGCTGCGCTTTTTTAATCGGACTGCGATAATGAGCCTTGCGCTCAACATATATAATCTCATTCCCGCTCTGCCTCTTGACGGGGGCAGGGCGCTGCTGTTGCTGCTGTCGGGCAGAGAAAATGCGCGGCGCGCTATCGGGCTTTGCGGCGTCGTGTCTGGGCTAATAAGCGCGCTTTTGGGGCTTGCGATGCTGAGCAGCCCCGTCGGTGCGGCACTGACGCTTGCCGGCGTGTGGATCTTAATTGCGCAAACGGGTATTGTAAAAAGTATGCGCATGATGTAAAATTATAAAGATTTACACTTATGGAGAAATACTATGGATAAAAGACTTGAACGAATACTGCCCAAGGTGCAGAAGCCTGCGCGCTATACGGGCGGCGAGTATAATCAGATAATTAAGAGTAAGGACGAGGTCGAGCTGCGCATGGCGTTCTGCTTTCCCGATACCTACGAGATAGGCATGTCCAATCTCGGTATGGGGATACTCTATCATACGATGAATACGCTGCCGTACGTCTGGGTCGAGCGCGTGTTCGCACCATGGGGCGATATGTACGAGCAGATGAAGGAAAATAACGTTCCGCTGTATGCACTCGAAAGCGGCGACCCCATATCCGAGCACGATATTCTCGCGTTTTCGATGGGCTACGAGATGGCGTACACCACCGTGCTCGATATGATAGACATGGCGGGCGTGCCTATCCGCAGTGCCGACAGGAAAGAACTCTTCCCGCTCGTGATAGCGGGCGGCACGGCGGCGCTCAACCCCGAGCCGATGGCGGATTTCATTGATCTTTTCCTTTTGGGCGAGGGCGAGGAAATGAATAACGAGCTGCTTGAGCTTCTGCGCACGGCAAAGCGCGAGGGCTGGGAAAAGACAAGGCTGCTGGAGGCTGCGTCGCATATAGGCGGCGTGCTCGTGCCCTCGTTTTATAAGCCCGTTCTCAATGACGATGATACTATAAACCACTTCGAGGTGCGTAACGGCGCACCCGAGCGCGTCACGAAGCGCATCGTTGCCGATCTTGACTCCGTGCCGTTTCCGACTGACCCCATCGTGCCGTCCACCGAGGTCGTGCACGACCGAGTCAATCTCGAGCTTTTCCGCGGCTGCGTGCGCGGCTGCCGCTTCTGTCAGGCAGGTCATACATACAGACCCATCAGAGCAAAAAAGCCCGAAACGCTTGCGCGTCAGGGTAAAGAGCTGCTCAAAAACACGGGCTGCCAGGATATAACGCTTCTCTCGCTCAGCTCAAGCGACTACCGCTGCCTGTCGGAGCTGTGCGATGAGCTCCTTGAATACTGCGAGCCGCGCAGCATCGGTCTGTCGCTGCCGTCGCTGCGAGCGGATAACTTCTCCATGGACATCATGCACCGCATACAGAAGACCCGCAAAAGCGGCCTGACCTTTGCGCCCGAGGCGGGAAGTCAGCGCCTGCGTGACGCGATAAACAAAAATGTCACCGAGGAGGACCTTCTGCACACCTGCCGTCTTGCCTTTGAGGGCGGCTGGAACACGATAAAGCTCTATTTCATGCTCGGTCTGCCCACGGAAACGGACGAGGACATACTCGGCATCGCGGAGCTTGCAAATCAGGTGCTCCACACATGGCGCTTGTATGCGAAGAACAAAAACAGGGGAGTGCGCATAACCGTTTCGACCTCCTGCTTCGTGCCCAAGCCGCACAGCCCCTTCCAGTGGGAAAAGCAGGTCACCATGGATGAGTATATCCGCAAGGTGAACCTTCTGCGCGATAACATCAAGGCGAAAAACGTCGTTTATAATTGGCATGACCCGCAGACAAGCTATATCGAAGCCACGCTCTCCCGCGGCGACAGGAGGATGGGCAGCGTCATTGAAAACGTCTGGCGCGACGGCGGCAGACTTGAGGCGTGGAGCGATTATTTCTCGTTTGACCGCTGGATGAAGGCGTTTGACGATGCCGGTGTTGACCCGACCTTCTACGCTCACCGCGAGCGCGAAAAGGACGAGGTCATGCCGTGGGACCTTGCGGATGTGGGAGTTCGCAAGGAGCATTTGTGGCATGAGCGTGAGCAGGCATATAAGTCCGAGCTTTCGCCCGACTGCCGCAAGCAGTGCTCCGCCTGCGGAGCCGCGAAGCTTTTGAAGGGAGGCAAGTGCGATGGATAAGTACAGAATGCTTTTTGCCAAGACGGGACGCGCTGTCTATATATCCCATCTTGACCTCATGCGCACAATAACCCGCGCTTTTCTGCGCGCCGAGTGCCGCCTCAAATACTCCGAGGGCTTTAACCCGCACCCGAACATCTCGATAGCACTGCCGCTGTCGGTCGGCTGCGAGAGCGTGTGCGAGATAATGGACTTCAAAATGCTTGAGGATATGCCCTGCGAGGAGATAAAAAGCCGCATTTCCGATCAGTTCCCCGAGGGTATCGAGGTCATTGACGTTTATGAAATGCAGCGCAAGGTCAAGGAAATAAAATGGCTGCGCATATCCGGCGTTTTTGAATATGACGAGCGCGATGCGGCGCAGATGGCGGAAAAGCTCAACGAGTTTTACGCAGCCGAGAGCATAGTCATCACAAAAAAGACCAAGCGCGGCATGGGGGAGAGCGATATTCGCCCCGCCATTAAGGAAATATCCTTCGAGGCGTCCGGCAGAGACGTTATTCTCAGCGCCGTAATATCTGCACAGGAGCCGACGCTCAACCCCGAGCTTATAGCCGATGCGCTGCGTCAGCTTGCACCGGAATATGCTCCGGACTTTGCAAAGTTCAGGCGGCTTGAGATATTCGACGAAAATATGGAGATTTTCCGCTGAAAATGCTTGCATTGCAATTAGATTTGTGATAACATATCATGGCCTGTGAATTGAACAGGCTATCAAGCGGTCCTCTGCCGAGACCCAAGGGAGTCCTCCGGCACGAACGCCTAAAGTAAAGGAAGGATTAGACTATGGATCTGATCAAAGTTCTCAGCGAACAGTACATGAAGCCCGAGCTGCCCGAGCTCAACGTCGGCGATACCGTCCGTATCACCGTTCGCGTCAAAGAAGGCAGCCGTGAGCGCAACCAGGCTTTCGAAGGCACCATCATTGCCAAGAAGCATGGCGGCATCAACGAGACCATCACCGTCCGCCGCATCTCCTACGGTGTAGGCTGCGAGAAGGTCTTCCCCGTACACTCTCCGTCCATCGTCTCCGTAGAGACAGTTCGCCGCGGCAAGGTTCGCCGTGCAAAGCTGTACTACCTGCGCGAGCGCGTCGGCAAGAGAGCAAAGGTCAAGGAGCGCCTGTAAGCGCCCGACCTGTGATCGGTTCAAAAAAAGCGGCTTATGCCGCTTTTTTTGTTGCCTAAATGCGGGTCAATCGTGTATAATATAGTGATAAACTCAGCAAGAGGTATTGCTTATGAAAAACAAGACTGAAAAAGTGAAGGCTCAGACGAGCACTCAGAAGGGGACAACGCGCTCCGACGTTTACGAATGGCTCCAGTGCCTTGCATATGCGCTTATAATATGCGTCGTGGTGTTTACGTTTTTCTTCCGCGTCGTTGACGTTAAGGGCGACTCGATGAACCCTACGCTGCTCAATGCGGACAAGCTTATAGTGTCCGACCTGTTTTACAGTCCCAAGCAGGGCGATATCGTTATCTTCCGCAAGGATGACTACAAGCCCGAGGCCCTTGTCAAGCGCATCATCGCAACTGAGGGTCAGACTATCGAAATCGACTTTGACCGCGGCAAGGTATACGTTGACGGTCAGCTTCTTGACGAGCCGTACATCGCCGAGGCAACTAAAAACCAGCTCGACTTTCCCGGTGCGCAGACTGTACCGGAGGGCTGCGTGTTTGTGATGGGCGATAACCGCAACCAATCGTCCGACAGCCGCCGTGCCGCAATAGGCATGGTCGATGAGCGTCTTATCGTCGGCAAGGTGCTGTTTAAGATATTCCCCCTTGACAGGATAGGTAGCCCCTACGGAGACTGATATGGATTCTGTGAATTACGAAAAAATGAATATACAGTGGTTTCCCGGCCACATGACCAAGGCGCAGCGCATGATAGAGGACAGCATAAAGCAGGTCGATGCCGTGTGCGAGATACTTGATGCGCGCATACCGTATTCAAGCCGAAATCCGGATATTGACCGCCTTGCAGACGGAAAGCCGAGGCTCATCATCTTGAACCGCACCGACCTTGCCGACCCTGCGATAACCGCGCAGTGGCGTGCGTATTTCGAAAAAAGCGGGATCAAGATCCTTGAGACGGACGCAAAAACCGGCAAGGGCGTTAACGGCTTTGCTCCGGCTCTGCGCGAACTTCTTAAGGACAAGATAGCCGATTACGCAGCCAAGGGTCAGGTAAACCGCCCCATGCGCGTCATGATACTCGGCATACCGAACGTAGGCAAATCTACATTTATAAATAAAGTAGCAAAGCGCAAGGCCGCCATTGCCGGAGATAAGCCCGGAGTCACACGCGGCAAGCAGTGGATAAACATCGACAAGGGGCTTGACCTGCTCGACACGCCGGGCATACTCTGGCCTAAGTTTGATTCGCAGGAGGTGGGCGAGATGCTCGCACTCACGAATGCGATAAAGGCGGACGTCCTCGATAAGGAAACTCTCGCGGCAAACTTCATGCTGCGGCTGCGTGAAATGTATCCGCAGGCGCTCACGGCAAGATATAAATTCGAGCCCGATCCCGACATGAACGGCTTCGAGCTGCTTGAGCAGGCCGCGAAAAAGCGCGGCTTTCTCGTCTCAAGAGGCGAGTATGACATTGAGCGCATGGCAAATACTCTGCTGGGCGAATACCACGACGGAAAGCTCGGCAGGATCAGTCTGGAGAAACCGTGATGCAGGAGCTTTGGGAGCTGGAAAACGAAATATACGACGCGGGCGAGCAGCTTTTGTGCGGCGTTGACGAGGCCGGACGCGGCCCGCTTGCGGGACCTGTGTGTGCGGCGGCCGTCATACTTCCGCGCGGCATGGAAATACCGGGACTCAATGACTCCAAAAAGCTCACGGAAAAGAAAAGGGAAGCGCTGTACGACGTTATATGCAGCTCGGCGGTCAGCTACGGGACAGCATTTGCAACCGTGGATGAGATCGAGGAGGTAAATATCCTAAACGCCGCGATGCTCGCCATGAACAGGGCCATCGAAAAGCTCTCCGTGCAGCCCACTCTTGCGCTCATAGACGGAAACCGCAGCAGCGCTATCAAGATCGCAAGCAGGTGCGTGGTTAAGGGCGACGCCAAATGCGCGGATATTGCCGCGGCATCGGTTCTCGCAAAGGTCACCCGTGACAGATATATGCTCGAAATGGCGGAGAAATATCCGCAGTATAAGTTTGAAAAGCACAAGGGCTACGGTACGAAGGATCACTATGCCGCATTGCGGGAATACGGTCCGTGTGAGATACACCGCCCGAGCTTCTTGAGGAAGATGCACTGATGACGGACGAAAGCTTGGGCGCATTCGGAGAGCGCAAGGCGGCAAATTACCTCAGACTTCACGGCTATAAGCTCATTGATGCCAACTGGAGATGCCGCAGCGGTGAAATTGATATAATCGCAAAAAAGCGTGAATACATAGTATTCGTCGAGGTCAAGCTCCGCAAAAACAATGCCTTCGGTGAGGCGCGCGAATTCGTGACCCCCGCAAAGCAGCGGCGAGTAATGTCGGCGGCACAGCTTTGGCTTCAGGCAAACGACACGGAGCTTCAGCCGCGATTTGACGTCATCGAGGTCTACGCACCCGACGGCGTAAACACAAGAAAAGTTACCATAAATCACATAGAAAATGCATTTTGACCGGAAAGGAAGATCCGCTATGCTGTATTTCAGTACAAGAAACGAGAAGAATAAAGTCACCGCAGCCGAAGCAATATCGCGCGGTCTTGCGCCCGACGGCGGCCTGTTCGTGCCCGAAACGCTGCCTCGGCTCACGCTCGGCGATATTAAGGAGATAGGCAAAAAGGACTATCGCGGCAGGGCTTTCGATATAATGAAGCTGTTTCTCGATGAGTTCACGGACGACGAGCTGCGCGGCATGATCGCCAAGGCGTACAGCGATAATTTTGACAGTGCGGACACCGCACCCGTGCATTTTGTCGATGATAAGACCGCGGTGCTCGAGCTGTGGCACGGCCCGACCTGCGCGTTTAAGGATATGGCGCTGCAAATGCTGCCGCACCTGCTCACGGCGTCACTCAAAAAATGCGGCGAGCAGCGCAAGGTTTGCATACTCGTTGCAACGAGCGGCGACACCGGTAAGGCGGCGCTTGAGGGCTTTGCAGATGTCGAGAACACCAGGATACTCGTTTTCTACCCGCATAACGGCGTCTCCGATGTTCAGAAGCTGCAAATGATAACTCAGACGGGCGATAATGTCAGCGTAGCCGCCGTAAGGGGCAACTTTGACGATGCGCAGACCGGCGTTAAGAAAATATTTGCCGATAAGGACTTTGCAGAAAAGCTCAGCGAAAACGGCTGGTTTTTGTCGTCGGCAAACTCCATCAACTGGGGCAGGCTCCTTCCGCAGATCGTCTACTATTTCTCGGCATACTGCGACTTTGCAAATTCCGGTCGCGTGAATTACGGTGACAAGGTCGATTTTGCCGTTCCCACCGGAAACTTCGGCAATATTCTTGCCTGCTGGTACGCAAAGAATATGGGTCTGCCCGTTGGCAAGCTCATCTGCGCCTCAAATCAGAATAACGTCCTTGCCGATTTCTTCGATAACGGCGTTTATGACCGCAACAGGACCTTTTATACGACAATTTCGCCGTCCATGGACATCCTCGTCTCCAGCAACCTTGAAAGACTGCTGTATTCCGTCTGCAAAAACGACGCTGAGGTCGCGGGCTATATGAAGGAGCTCTCCGAGAGCGGCAAATACGAGGTCTCCGACGCAATAAAGAGTGTCATCAGCGATAACTTCGTCGGCGGCTACTGCTCCGATGCGGACACGAAGGCGGTCATCGGTAAGGTCTACGCCGAAAACGGCTATCTCATGGATACCCATACCGCGGTCGCGTTCAAGAAGGTTCTTGACTATCGCGCCGAAAACGCAGCCGTACCGACGGTCGTCGTATCCACCGCAAGCCCTTATAAGTTCTGTGACAGCGTTCTTGAGGCACTTGGTCAGGAAACCGTGGGAAGCGGCACGCAGCTTATCGAAAAGCTCTCGGACTTCACGAAAACGAGCGTACCCAAGCCCCTTGCGGGACTTGACAAACGCGAAAAACGCTTTAGCCTCGTAACGGATAAGGACGACATGGAAAAGGTCGTTGCGGAGTTTTTGCTGTAAAAGGCGATATGTAGGGGCACAAGCCCCGTTAAGCTCAGTCGCAGCAGCCGCGGGGACAGAACGTGGAGCAGAAGGTCTCGCTTTTTGTGGTGGCCTTATCGTTCTGCACCTTGATCTGCGAAGCGGAGCACTTGCAGTCGATTGTGTTGTACTTGCAGTTTGAAACATCGCAGCCGACGCCGGTCGTTCGGTCGGAGCTCATTTTCTTGTTGCTCATTGTTTTCACCTCCGGAGCGTATTGTCGTAAGACGGTATTAGTATGGCTCCGGCATCGGAAATTATACGGAGGAAGTATGTCACTATACGCGATCGGCGATCTTCATCTTTCACTGGGTGTTAATAAGTCAATGGACGTCTTCGGCGGCCGCTGGGAAAACTATGTCGAGAAAATTCGCGACGGCTTCTCAACGCTCGGCGACGATGACCTGACGGTGCTTTGCGGCGATATAACCTGGGGAATGACAATGGATGAGGCGCTGCCGGACTTTAAATTCATAGACGCACTTCCCGGGAAAAAGCTCATCATCAAGGGAAACCATGACTATTGGTGGACAACGGCAACGAAGGCAAGGGGCTTTTTCGAGCAGCACGGAATTGAGAGCATTGGCGTTCTCCATAACTCCTCGGCGGAATATAACGGCGTCTCGATATGCGGAACGCGCGGCTGGTTTTACGAGGAGTCGAAGAGCGTTGAACACGATAAGAAGATAATGAACAGGGAAGTGATGCGCCTTGAGGCGTCTCTCAAGACGGCGCAGACGGATGTTATCTTTGCCTTCCTGCATTATCCGCCGAAATATCTCGGCTACGAATGCCCCGAGCTTCTTGAGCTTCTTAATAAATATAATGTAAAGCACTGCTGCTATGGGCATATCCACGGCGCGGGCTGCAAATTCGCGTTTAACGGTACTCTGGCGGGTACGGAATTCACGCTCGTTTCGGCTGATTCAGTGAATTTTAAACCCGTAAAGCTTATTTAGCGCGTGTTAAAAGAAAATAATTGCTTTTGACAGAATAATCTGCTATTATATCTTAGTCTATGTGAATTATATTAGGAGGAATATATAAATGTTAGTCAAGAACGTAGAAAAGAAAGACTCCAAGACCGCTTCATTCCAGGTCGAGGTCGATGCAAACGAGTTTGATAAGGCCGTGACCGAAGCATTCAACAAGAATAAGAGCAGCATCTCCATCCCCGGCTTCAGAAAGGGCAAGGCTCCCCGCGCAGTAGTCGAGGGTATGTACGGCAGCGATGTGTTCTATCAGGATGCTATCGACGCTCTGCTTGCTCCGGCATATGAGCACGGCTATGACAACTGCGGCCTGCGCATCATCGGCAAGCCCGCAGTTTCCAATATGGATCTGTCCGACGACAAGGTCCTCACCTTCACCTTCGACGTTGAGCTCTACCCCGAGGTCACTCTCGGCGAGTACAAGAACCTCAGTGCCGCAAAGGAGACCTTCGTCATCACCGAAGAGGATGTTGACGGTCAGATCAACGGTGTTCGCAAGCGCAACGGCCGCGTTATCGACCTTGAGCGCGAGGCTCAGATGGGCGATACCGCAGACATCGACTTTGTCGGCACTCTCGACGGCGTCGCATTTGACGGCGGCAGCGCAGAGGGCTATGAGCTTGAGCTCGGCTCCAACACCTTCGTTCCCGGCTTCGAGGAGCAGATCGTCGGCATGAACATCGGCGACGTGAAGGACATTAACATCACCTTCCCCGATGACTACACCCCCGAGATGGCAGGCAAGGACGTCGTATTCAAGGTTACCCTTAACGGCCTTTCCGTGACCGAGCTGCCCGAGCTTGACGACGACTTCGTTCAGGATGTTTCCGAGTTCAACACCGTCGAGGAGTACAGAGCAGATACCCGCGAGGATATGGAGCGCGTCATGCAGGAGCAGATGGACGCAAAGTGGCGCACCGCTATCATGACTCAGGCATGCAACAACATGACCGTTGAGATCCCCGAGAGCATGATGGAAGAGAAGATCGACGAGCTCATCCACAGCTACGCCGCAAACTTCGGCCTCACCGACCCGAAGATGACCACCGATGACATCAAGAACATGATGGGTCTTGACGAGGAGGCTATCAACGCTACCATTCGTCCCGCAGCCGAGTACCAGATCAAGCAGGAGCTTCTTCTCGACGCTATCGCTACCGCCGAGAACATCGAGATCACCGACGAGGAGCTTGAGGATTACATCAAGGGCGCAGCCGAGACCGTCGGCGTGACCGCAGACCAGATCCGTCAGTACTTCGGTGAGGAGTATATCAAGAACGAGTTCAAGAAAGAAAAGGCAAGCAAGATCGTTATCGAGTCTGCTGTCGAAACGGCTCCCGAGGCCGCTCCCGAAGCAGAGGCTGAATAATCTGCCTGATTTTCGGATATGATCTCCTGGATAAGCAGACGAAAACGAAAGGAGACTTTAAAATGAGTTTAGTACCCTATGTAGTAGAGCAGACAAGCCGCGGAGAGCGCTCGTATGACATTTTCTCCAGACTTCTCAACGACCGCATTATAATGCTGTCCGAGGAGGTCAACGACGCGACCGCAAGCCTCATCGTCGCCCAGCTTCTCTATCTTGAAGCGCAGGACCCCGATAAGGATATACAGTTCTACATCAACAGCCCCGGCGGAAGCGTCACCGCAGGCATGGCTATTTATGACACCATGCAGTATATTAAGCCCGACGTATCGACCATTTGCATCGGCATGGCGGCATCCATGGGCGCGTTCCTGCTGTCGAGCGGAGCAAAGGGCAAGCGTCTTGCTCTGCCCAATGCCGAGATAATGATACACCAGCCCTCCGGCGGAAGTCAGGGTCAGTGCACCGATATCCAGATCCAGGCCGAGCAGATCCTTAAGATAAAGAAAAACCTCAACAGGATCCTCGCGGAGAACACGGGCAAGGATATTTCGACCGTTGAAAGGGACTGTGAGCGCGACCACTTCATGTCCGCACAGGAAGCCCTTGAATACGGCCTTATCGACAAGGTTATAACCAAGCGATGACTGTATGGGGGAACTTTTGTTCCCCCATCTTCATACATGAAAACTTGAGGTAGAACTAATGGCAAGAACAGACGACAGAAAGAGCATCCGCTGCTCCTTCTGCGGAAAAACTCAGGCGCAGGCCGGCAGACTCATTGCCGGAAACGGCGCGTATATATGCGATGAGTGCATAAATCTCTGCATGAGCATCATTGCCGAGGACGAACAGGCTCCCGTGCATGACGCTCAGGGCAACCGCCTCAGATTTGAGGACCTTCCCAAACCCGCGCAGATAAAGGCAAAGCTTGATGAGTATATCGTCGGTCAGGACAGAGCGAAGGTCATTCTGTCCGTCGCGGTGTACAATCACTATAAGCGCATTCTTTATGCAGGCGAAAATGATGTTGAGCTTCAAAAGAGCAACATCCTGCTCATCGGTCCCACCGGCAGCGGCAAGACCCTGTTTGCGCAGTCGCTTGCAAAGATGCTCAACGTGCCCTTTGCGATAGCCGACGCAACGACGCTCACCGAGGCCGGCTATGTCGGCGAGGACGTTGAAAATATCCTGCTGCGCCTTCTTCAGGCGGCGGATTTCGACGTTGAGCGCGCCGAAAAGGGCATAATATATATTGATGAGATAGACAAGATCGCCCGCAAGAGCGAAAACACATCCATAACGCGCGATGTATCCGGCGAGGGCGTACAGCAGGCTCTGCTGAAGCTGCTTGAGGGTACGGTCGCAAATGTGCCGCCTCAGGGCGGACGCAAGCACCCGCATCAGGAGTTTATAAAGGTAGACACCACCAATATTCTCTTCATTTGCGGCGGCGCCTTTGACGGTCTGGATAAGATAATCGAAAAGCGCACCGACAAAAAGAGCATGGGCTTCGGCGCTGAGATCAAAAGCTCGACAGAGCGCGACGTCGGCGAGCTTCTCGGTCAGGCGCAGCAGCACGATCTGCTGAAGTTCGGCATTATCCCCGAGCTCATCGGCCGCCTTCCCGTCATCGCACCGCTCACGTCCTTGAAGCGCGAGGATCTTGTGCGCATACTCACCGAGCCCAAAAACGCCATGACCAAGCAGTACGAGGCACTGATGGGCTATGACGGCGTCGAGCTTGTTTACGAAAAGGACGCTCTTGAAGCCGTGGCGGATAAGGCCATCGAAATGAAGATCGGCGCTCGCGGTCTGCGCAGCGTTATGGAGAACATTATGACCGACATAATGTACACGGTGCCCTCCGAGCACGACATCAAAAAGGTCATCGTGACTGCTGACTGTGTCCGAAACGGCACCGGCCCCGATGTAATACGCAAATAACGTTTATCGCAGCAAGACGGGGCTTGCCTTGTCTTGCTGCGCTTTATTATCCCTCAGAAGGAGGTTAAGCATATGACTGAAAACAGAAAACCGAACGATCGCGCAATGGCTGTTTTGCCTCTGCGCGGACTTAACATATTTCCCGGAATGCTCCTGAGCTTTGATGTGGAGCGTCCGGTGTCGCTTGCCGCTCTTAACTGCGCTGCTTCCGCGGATCAGGAGATATTTCTCGTGCCGCAGAAGGATATAGCGACCGATATGCCCCAGAAGGACGACCTGTATAAATTCGGCGTCGTCTGCCGCGTGCGTCAGCTCGTGCGCCAGCCCGGCGGCAAGCTCTGCAAGGTGATGGCAGAGGGCGTGTACCGCGGAAGGATAAAGCAGATGCTCTCCGAGCAGCCGTATTTCCATGCTGAGATCGAGGCAGTGCCCGATAAGCCCGAAAAGCTCTCCGAGGCGAGACGCGATGCGCTTATCCGCACTGTGGTGAGCCTTTTTGATGAGTATATCCAGCTCTCCGGCACCATGCCGCCCGAAATGCTTTTAAACCTCATCGTGAGCCATGACCCTGCCTTCGTCGCGGACTATACCGCGCAGAACGTCCGCCTTGACTACCGCCAGAAGCAGATGCTTTTGGAGGAGCTTCATCCCGGACGCAGACTCGAAATGCTCATCGAAATGCTCAACCACGAGCTTAACGTAATGAACATCGAGCAGGAGCTCAACGATGCCACAAACGAGCAGGTCAACCGCAGCCAGCGCGACTACTACCTGCGCGAGCAGATGAAGATAATCCAGCAGGAGCTCGGCGAGGACGATTCCGTTGACGATATTGGCGAGTACCGCGATAAGATACGCGCTCTTGCTCTCCCCAAGGAAATTGAGGAAAAGCTCCTCAAGGAGGTCTCGCATCTTGCAAAGCAGCCCTTCGGCTCGACCGAGGCGACCGTTATCCGCGGCTACCTTGACGTCTGCCTTGAGCTGCCGTGGAATATTAAAACCGATGAAACGACGGATATCGAAAAGGCGAGAAAGGTGCTCGATGAGGACCATTTCGGTCTTGAGAAGGTCAAGGAGCGCGTGATAGAGCATCTTGCTGTAAAAGCTCTTGCTCCGAAGATGAACGGCAGCCTTCTGTGCCTTGTCGGACCTCCGGGCACGGGCAAAACCAGCATCGCCATGAGCATCGCCCGCGCTACCAACCGCAACTGTGTGCGCATATCCCTCGGCGGCGTGCATGACGAGGCGGAGATACGCGGACACAGAAAAACCTATGTCGGCGCAATGCCCGGCAGGATAATCTCCGGCATTCGTCAGGCAAAGAGCATGAACCCCGTCATGGTGCTTGACGAAATTGACAAGCTCGGCTCGGATTACCGCGGCGACCCGTCGGCAGCGCTGCTTGAGGCGCTTGACCCCGAGCAGAACGCGACCTTCCGTGATAATTTCCTTGAGCTGCCCTTCGACCTTTCCGAGGTGTTTTTCATAACTACCGCAAACTCCCTTGACACCATACCCAGAGCGCTTCTCGACCGTATGGAGGTCATCGAGCTTTCAAGCTACACCGACGAGGAAAAGCTCAGCATCGCAAAGCAGTATCTGCTGCCCAAGCAGCGCAAAAAGCACGGTCTCAAGGCATCGCAGCTTAAAGTAAGCGACGACGCGATACGCGAAATGGTGTCGTATTACACGCGCGAATCGGGCGTTCGAAACCTTGAGCGCAGGATAGCCGCTGTGTGCCGCAAGACGGCAGTTGCAATAGCGCAGGGCGAGCGAAAGAGCGTTTCACTGCGTGCAGGTGCTCTTGAGCAGTATCTCGGTGCGCCGAAGTTTAAGCCAGAGCAGCGCCGCTTAAAGGACGAGATCGGTCTCGTGCGCGGTCTTGCGTGGACAAGCGTAGGCGGCGAGGTGCTTGATGTTGAGGTCGCAGTCGTGGACGGCAGCGGCAAGCTCGAGCTCACCGGCAACCTCGGCGAGGTGATGAAGGAATCCTGTCAGGCGGCAGTGACCTATATAAGAAGCAGAGCCTCTCAGCTCGGCATCGACGCGGATTTTTACAAGACGAAGGATATTCATATCCACTTCCCCGAGGGCGCAGTGCCCAAGGACGGTCCCTCCGCGGGCGTTACCGTCTGTACTGCGATAGCCTCTGCGCTCACAGGCACTCCCGTGCGTCGTGACGTTGCGATGACGGGCGAAATAAGCCTGCGCGGCAGAGTGCTTGCGATAGGCGGGCTCCGTGAAAAGACCATGGCTGCAATGCGCTCAGGCGTTGGCACGGTAATAATCCCCGCGGATAACGAGTCCGACCTTGAGGAGATAGATCCCACCGTCCGCTCGGCGCTGAACTTCGTTCTTGCCGACAGTGCGGATAAGGTGCTCGAAGCGGCGCTCGTGCGCAAGGACTCCGAGCCCAAGGGTGAGGTCATACTTCCCGTGCAGGGCAAAAAATCCCGCCCCCGCATCAGACAGTAGGTGAATTATGGCACAGATAAACTTAAATAATACCGAATTTATAAAAAGCGCGGCGTCATCGTCGGGGTTTATCCGCGATGCGCTGCCCAATATCGTATTTTCCGGTAAATCCAACGTCGGCAAGTCGTCTGTTATAAACAGGCTCTTAAACCGCAAAAACTTTGCAAGAGTAGGGCAGTCGCCCGGCAAGACCATTCACGTCAACTACTTTCTTGTTGATAAGAGAGCATATTTCGTTGACCTTCCCGGCTACGGCTACGCAAAGGTCGCAAAATCCGAGCGCGAGCGCTGGGGAAAACTCATGGAGGAGTTTTTTGCCGCCGAGGGTCTTATTGATCTGGGCGTAATGATAGTTGACTCGCGTCACAAGCCGACGGCTGACGATATAACGATGGCGCAGTGGTTTAAAAGCACCGGCTGCCCGCTCGTTGTGGTCGCAAATAAGTGCGATAAGCTCAAAAAGAGCGAGGTAGAGCCCAATCTTGAGCTCATCCGCCTCACGCTGGAGCTTGAGCAGAGCGTTCCGCTCATACTCTTCTCGGCAGAGAAGGGGATAGGGCGGGATGAGCTGATGGCGAAGATACTTGAGTATGTTTAAGGACGTGACAAATTGAATTCCTTTGGCGATGTAATGCGAAATCTTGATTGGTCGGTGCCGCTTCAGATGCTTATGTCCGTTATCCCGGCTCTTCTGTGCATAACCCTGCACGAGCTCAGCCACGGCTTTGTCGCATATAAGCTCGGTGATAACACGGCTAAAAATATGGGCAGGCTCACGCTTAACCCCATTAAGCACCTCGATATTTTCGGCCTTCTCATGATGGTTGTGTTTAAATTCGGCTGGGCAAAGCCCGTGCCGGTCAATATGCGCAATTTTAAGCACCCCAAGCGCGGAATGGCGCTGACCGCTCTGGCGGGTCCCGTCGCAAACGTCATCATCTGCTGCGTGTTCCTGTTTATCTATGGATTTATCTACATACCCTGTACGGAGGCAGGCGGCTTTTGGAGCGAAATACTCAATATGGTGCAGGTCACCGCATATCTGAGCATTGCCTTTGCGGTGTTTAACCTCATACCCGTCCCGCCGCTTGACGGCTCGAAGGTGCTGTTTTCGCTGCTGGACGACGAAAAATATTATAAGCTTATGTACTACGAGCGCTACGGCATGCTTATTCTGGTCGTGCTCATTGCCACCGATATTCTTGCCAATCCGCTCAGAATAGCCACGCAGCTCGCGTATGGCGTACTGTTTCCGTTTGCAAGATGGGGGATCAGCCTCTCGCAGCTGCTGTTTTACTGACTATGAACGATCCTACATTTCACCTTGAGAGCATTGTAAAGAATAAAAACGAGCTTCAGGACTTTGACGGTCCGCTCAGCCTTATTCTGATGCTGCTTTCCAAAAATAAAATAGAGATCCGCGACATTAAAATATCCGAGATACTCGACCAATACCTTGAATACCTTGAGCAGATGGAGCGCATGGATCTTGAGATAGCGAGCGAATTTGTCCAAATGGCGTCGCATTTGCTTTATATCAAGACCCGCACTCTGCTCGCGGGCGAGGAAGAAGTCAGCGAGCTTGAGGAGCTCATGAGTTCGCTCGAGCAGCTCAAGTGCAAGGATATCTACACCGCCGTGCAGAAGGTCACGCCCGAGCTGAAGGCTGCTTCGGAAAAGGGGCTTTTATACTATGCAAAAATGCCCGAGCCTCTGCCTGTTTCGTCGCGTGAGTATGAATACCGCCACGAGCCTGCCGACCTTTTTAAGGCTCTGTACGCCGTCGTGACGCGTGGAGGAAAGCCCGTAGAGCCTGAATTCGCAAGGGCGATAGCGCCGGCGAGAATAGTCTACGAGGTCAGAACGAAAAGCCGCGAGCTCATTGAGCTTCTGCAAAGCGGACCTGCCAAGCTCTCCGAGCTGTATGCCTCCTGCGGAAGCCGCTCGGAGATAGTTGCGACGTTTATATCCATCCTCGAGCTGTGCAGCATGGGCAGCATAGAGCTGAGCGGTGACGAGGCCGATTACACGCTCAGCTTCATAGGCGGAAACGTAAACGAAATTCTTGAAAGAATAGTTGAGTAGGAATAATGGAGAAAGAGAATATAAAAGCCGCCGTTGAGGCAATACTGTTTGCAGCGGGCGAGCCCGTACCGGCGGCACGAATGTCTCTCATTCTGGAAACGGATGAGGACAGCATTTATGCCGCGGCAAAAGAGCTTGCGGACGAATACAGCTTTAACAGACGCGGTGTGCGCATCTTGACGCTTGATAACAAGCTGCAAATGTGCTCGTCGCCGGAATATGCCGGAGTTATCAGCAAGACCCTTGAGCAGCGCAAGCCGCCGATGCTCTCGCAGCCGGCTCTTGAAACGCTCGCCGTCGTTGCGTATTTCCAGCCCGTCACGAGGGCGTATATCGATCAGGTGCGCGGCGTTGACAGCTCATATACGGTCGGAGTTCTGCTCGACCGCGGACTCATAGAGCGCTGCGGTAAGCTTGATGTTCCCGGAAGACCCTCGCTTTTGCGCACGACCGACGTTTTTCTGCGCACCATGGGTGTGAGCAAGCTTGAGGAGCTGCCCGAGCTGCCCGATATTTCGAGCGGCGACGGCGTCAAAAAGCTCGAGGACGCAATAGAAAAACTCGGCACCGTGGGGGATAATCAGATCCAGATCGAGGAGATCAAATAATCACCGAGGTGGTGCATTTGCTCGCGCTTACAATAATCTTAATATTGCTTGCGGCGGTGCTGCTTATTCCGCTCGGCGTTCGCGTTAAGTACGATGACGCGGGCTTCGGTGCGTGGGCAAGTGTCTCGGCGTATAAGCTGAGGCTCTATCCGCCCAAGAAGAAAGCCGATGAGCCGCCGACCGAGGCAGATGTGCCGAAGCAGGATAAGCCGAAGCGCAGATTTTCTCCGGGCTTTTCGCTGCAGGACTGGCTCACGCTCGCACGGGCGGGGGTGCGCGCTCTGAAGCGGTTTAAAAACGGCATCAGCTTCGGGCTCATCCGATTTTACTGCGTCATCACGGCTGATGACCCGTATGACGCCGTCATGCGATATAATCGGCTGAACGGACTGATCGGCTCTGCGATACCGTTTTTTGAAAACGGGTTCAAGGTAAGAAAAAAGGACATTTTCCTCGACCTTGACCTTGAGGGCGAAAAAAGCAGATTTCAATTTGAAATAACGGCGCGAGTGAGAGTCGGAAGGCTTCTCGCAATAGCGCTTGCGGCAGGCTTCAGCTTCTTGAAGCTGCTGATAAAAAACAGGGTACAGCGTATCCGTGAAAGGAAGGCACGCAATGGAAAACAACAAATTGAGCGAAATGATGCAGTCGACCATGCAGAATATCAAGAACCTTGTTGAAGTCAATAATATTGTCGGCGAGCCTATCGTCACCCCTGACGGGCAGACCATCATTCCCGTTTCAAAGCTCAGCTTCGGCTTCGGCGGAGCGGGCGGAGATTCGCTCGGCGCAAAGCAGCAGGGCTACGGCGGCGGCAGCGCCGCGGGAGTCAAGATCGAGCCCATCGGCTTCCTCGTCGTCAAAGAGGACAGCGTGCGCATGATAAACATCGCCGCTCCCGCGAAAAACGGCGTTGACCGCATAATCGACATGGTGCCCGATGTCATGGATAAAATCGAGAGCATCGCAAATAATAAAAAGGCGGATTAAAACGCGACCTTTGCGTCAATAATAAGCACTACCTGAAAAGGCGGTGCTTATTTTATGAAAAAAATCGTTTCCATACTCTTATGCGCGGCAGTTATCGGCTTTGCTGTGCCGATGCAAGCCCTTGCCGACGAGCACGAAATATCGGCGCACAGCGCCATCGTGCTTTGCGCGGACACGGGCGATGTGCTGTACGAAAAAAACGCGGACGAGCGCATGCTTATTGCGAGCATAACAAAAATTATGACTGCCATCGTCGTGCTCGAAAACTCTGAGCTTGACAGGCAGATCGTCATAAAGCCCGAGTGGAGCGCAACGGAAGGCTCAAGCATGTACGCGCAGCCCGGCGAGGCGTATTCCGTGCGGGAGCTTCTCACGGGCATGATGCTTGCCTCGGGAAACGACGCGGCGTGTGCGCTTTCGTGCAGTCTTTACGGCGATGAGCTGTCGTTTGCGGTCAGAATGAACGAGAAGGCAAAGCTCTTGGGGATGGATAACAGTTCCTTTCGCAACCCGCACGGTCTCGACGATCCCGAGCATTATTCAACTGCACGCGATATGGCCGTTTTGACTGCCTACTGCATGGAAAACGAGTGTTTTAAAAGCATCGTGTCCATGAATAGCGCGGTCATAAAGGATGCCGAATATTATAACCACAATCGTCTGCTGCGCGAATATGATGGCTGTGTCGGCGTAAAAACCGGCTATACCATGGCTGCCGGCAGAACGCTTGTGAGCTGTGCCGAGCGAAACGGAATGCGCCTTATATGTGTTACGCTCAATGCTCCCGATGACTGGAACGACCACAAATATCTGCTCGACAAGGCGTTTTCCGAATATCGTATCGCATCCTATACGCCGGAGGTTTTTAAGGTCACGCTCGATGTGGCGTCGTCGGTTTTTAAAACTGCCGACGCAGTGCCCGAAAACGATATCAGGCTTCTCATAAAAGCCGATGACGAGATCGATGTAAGAGTAGACGCTCCGCGCATACTCTTTGCCGGCAGCATCGCGGGCGAAAAGGTGGGGCAGCTCAGCGTATTTGTAAACGGCTCACTTGCGGCGCGGGAGAATTTGATTTATACTGAGGACGTTCCGCAGGACAAGGCGCAAAGGCTCGCGCCTGCCGAAAGACTGAAACGGATACTCGATACGGTCATCGGACCGTATTATGTGATCGGAGAAAATAAATGAAACAGCGTTTGCAAAAGATAATATCCTCTGCCGGTCTGGCGTCGCGGCGAAAAGCCGAGGAGTTTCTCGCGGCGGGGGAGGTCACGGTAAACGGCACGGTGGCGGCACTGGGTGAGAGCGCAGACCCCGACACGGATTTCATATGCGTGAGCGGCCGTCCGCTTACCCGACCGGAGAAGAAAACGTACATAATGCTCAATAAGCCGCGCGGCTATGTCACGACGCTCAAGGACGAGAAAAACCGCCGCTGCGTGAGCGAGCTGGTGCGCGATGCCGGTGTGCGCTTGTATCCCGTCGGAAGGCTCGATATGTATTCCGAGGGGCTTCTTATAATGACTGATGACGGTGACTTTGCAAACAAGCTCATGCACCCCTCGCACAGGACGGACAAAGTCTATCACGCTTGGATAAGCGGCAAGTGCAGTGAGGATTCTCTGCGCACGCTGTCAAGCGCGCTCGTCATTGACGGCTATAAAATAAGCCCCGCCGAAGTGAGCGTCCTCTCCCGCTCGAAAAATGAAACAAAGCTCTCGATAACCATTCACGAGGGCAGAAACAGACAGATCCGCAAGATGTGCGCGGCGTCGGGACTGAAGCTCATTCGCCTCAAGCGCGTCGCGGAGGGCAAGCTCCTCCTCGGCAATCTCAAGCCCGGCTGCTGGAGATACCTTGAACCCGACGAATTGCAAGAAATCCAGTAATTATCTTATTAAGAAACCATATAATTTTCGAGTTTTGCCCCGAATTTGCGCGAATTTGCAAGTTCGAGGCAAATTAATTGCAGAATTCCCTTGCATTTCGCGCACAATGAAAG
>CEAB01052661.1_pt1 | contig 20894 bp, 14 predicted proteins | sample 557651 | NCBI WGS metagenome assembly CEAB01 (sample SAMEA3182046, study PRJEB8094) | gut metagenome | biome: human; feature: gut; material: Stool; isolation source: human stools | place: Canada | collected 2011-11-15
CCATCAACATGGGCATCCCGTACTTCACCGGCACCCAGCTGCCGTTCATCGCCAGCATCGTCATCGGCACCATCCAGCTGGGCGCGACCGTGGACTACTCCATCCTGATGACCACCCGTTACCACGAGGAGCGCAGCTACGGCCGCACCCCGAAGGAAGCAGCCCAGCAGTCGCTGGAGCATTGCAGCCAGTCCATCCTGACCAGCGGCCTGACCTTCTTCGCCGCCACCGTCGGCGTGGCGGCCATCAGCAAGATGGAGCTGCTGAAGAGCATCTGCTTGCTCATCTCCCGCGGCGCACTCATCAGCATGGCCGTCATCCTGATCGTCCTACCCGCTGCCCTGATGCTGCTGGACTGGATCATCCGCCACACCACCCTGCACTGGCTGGTCCCCGAACCCGCCTCGAAATCTGAAAAGGAGTAATCACCATGAAGAAATCGCTTCGTTTCGCCAGTGCGGCGCTGGCGCTGACTCTCGCCGCCAGCATGACGATGCCTGCCTTTGCCGCAGGCAAGTCCGATTTTGCCAAGTCTGAGAACGTCTACGCCGTCATGAACGCCGATGGCTCCATCAAGAGCACCAGCGTCAGCGAGCATCTGTACAACGCCAACGGCCTGTCTGGTGTGACCGATGTTTCTTCCCTGACCGACATCCAGAACACCGAGAGCGATGCCGCCTTTACCCAGGACGGCGAAAAGCTGGTCTGGAACACCGACGACACCGACGTCTATTATAAAGGGACCACCGACCGTGACCTGCCCATCTCGGCCAAAGTCACCTATACGCTGGACGGCGTGACCGACAGCCTGGAAAACCTGATGGGCAAGAGCGGCCACCTGACCATTCAAATCGACCTGACCAACAACGAGACCGGCACCGTGAATGTCAACGGCACCGACCGCACCATCGTCACCCCGCTCATCACGGCGGTGGGCGTCATCTTTGGGGAGGACGCCTCCAATGTGACCGCTGAGCACGGCGTGATCGAGTCTGCCGCCAAGAGCAACGTGGCCGCGTTCGTCACCCTGCCCGGCGTGAAGGATTCGCTGTCCGGCCTGCTGCCGAAGGACCTCTCTACGGTGGAAGATTATTTGCAGGACAGCGTGACGGTGGAAGCCGATGTGGAAGATCTGGCGGCTCCGCAGATCATGCTGGCCGCAGCTACCAGCCCCGATGCGCTGGGCACGGACAATGTCTTTGACCTTGACAGCATCAACGAGCTGACCGACGGCATCCAGCAGCTGAACGACGCCATGAGCCAGCTCATGGACGGTGCGTCTCAGCTGGAAGACGGCGTCTCGCAGCTGGCCGGCGGTACGCTGGCTCTGCTGGATGGTGCATCCCAGCTGAAGACCGGTGTTGCCGCGCTGGACAACGGCCTCGGCCAGCTGACCAACGGCCTCGACACCCTGACCTCCAACAATGCCGCCCTGAATGCTGGTGCCCAGCAGGTGGCCGACGGCGTTCTGGCTTCCGCAAACAAGACCCTGATGGAGGGCGGCCTCATCGACACCCCCATGACCTGGGACAACTATGAAGCCGTCATCGACGAAGTCCTGACCATGAACGACAAGACGCTGGCCGCTGCCCGCAAGAAGATGGTCCGCACCATCTGGGAGCAGGCCCCCAGCTTCAAGGACAGCCAGCTCGACCTGGCCCTCTACCTCTCCGCAACCAAGACCGATCATGATCTGGAAGCAGCCCTCCGCCTGATGCAGAGCTACGACCCCTCCATGCTCTGCGGTCTGGTGCAGCTGCTGACCAATGCCGACGCCCAGCAGATCGCCCACGAGGAGCTCAAGCTGCAGGCCGAGAACAGCGACGATATCGCCAGCGTCCGCGCCCTGAAGACCAGCCTGAGCCAGATCCAGTACTTCGTTTCCAGCGTCAACCAGTACACCAGCGGCGTCGCCACTGCGGCCGACGGTGCCCACTCCGCCAAGGACGGCAGCGCCCAGCTGGCCTCCGGCAGCAAGACCCTTTACGATGGTGTGAACACCCTGAACAACGGCGTCAGCCAGCTGACCGACGGTGCCACCCAGCTGAGCAATGGCCTGGTCCAGTTCAACGAGGAGGGCATCTCCAAGCTGACCGGCTCGCTGGACACCGACCAGATCCACGCCCTGAAGACGGTCCTGGACGAGATGACCAGCCGCCTGGAGAACTACACCAGCTTCGCCGGTGCACCGGAAGGCGCTTCTTCCAACGTGAAGTTCATCTACAAGACCGGTGAGACCGTGGCCGCCGCCGAGAATACGGCTGTGGCCGAGACCACCACCCAGGAGGGCAACTTCTTCACCCGCCTGTGGGAGCGCATCGTGAATCTGTTCAAGTTCTGAACACTTTGAAGTAGAAGTAAAACAGGAACGCCCCTTGGTATCGCTGCGATACCAGGGGGCTTCTCTGTTTTTGGGGCTGATGCTTTTTAGATTTTGCCGTTCTTGTGAGCGACAGTGTAGAGGCGCTTCGTCAAAGTGTAGGATGGTACCCGGAAGAGAAAAAGGTAGAGAAGCGTGTAAATTTTCCGAGCCCGGTAAAGTTCCGAAAGAGAAAGCTCTCGGATTGCCGAAAGGCTGGGGCAGGTGCGGAAAAGCTGCTGCCACTCCCGCCGAGTCTCGCGGTCGGTTTTGGGCGAGTCTGGGTGGAAGAAATAAACCTTGAGCAGCTGGATGTATTTTTTAATAAGCCAGAACCGATAAGCGGCCCAGTAATCGGCATTCTTCTGGTGCTCTTCGCCAAAGGCACGGAACCGCTGGTTGATCTGCTCGACGAGTTGGGGATAAGTTGAGTCATAGCGGTGGGAGTTGGATGCGTTGTAGATGCGGTAGTGGTAGAAGACTTTGTCCAGCAACGCGGCGCTCCCGGCTTGTTCGAGAAGGTTCATGTCCCACAGGGCATCCTCACTCTGGCGGAGGGCAGTGTCAAAGTAAATCTGATATTTGGTCACCAGTTCCCGCCGCACGAACTGATAACAGGGCCCGCCAATATAGGTTTTGACAACGCGATGGGGTTCGTCCAGCAGGCCAAGCTGAAGATCGTGCAACAGCTCCCCCCCCGATTTGGAACGGTTCGGGCAAACCCATGGAAAAGTCAGTCCGGATGCCATCCGTTTCGGTGCAGTAGGAGAAAATCAGCAGATCGACCGGATGCTGTGTGAGTCGTGCATGGGCAGATTCCAACAAATCGGGTTCCCACCAGTCGTCGGGGTCCAGGCAGATGAGCCACTGCCCACAGGCGGCGCGGAGACCGGTGTTCCGGGCAGCAGAGACGCCGCCATTTGCCTGATGGAATACCCGGAAGCGGGAGTCCTGCGCGGTGAGTTCGTCACATAGAGTACCGACGCCATTGGTGGAGCCGTCGTCGATGAGCAGGACTTCGCAGTCCGCATAGTGCTGGGCTTGAATGGAGGCGACGCAGGCGCGGAAATACTCTGCGGGCGTGTTGTAGATGGGGAGGATAATGGAAAACTCTGTCATGGTCTCACTCTTTCATGCAACGATGTGAAGAACTGGAGGTATCGCAGCGATACCAGGGGGCGTTTTGCTGCCATTTGGCAGGATAGAACGTTCTCAGAACCAGTTGATGTCCACGATGACCAGCTCCGGCGGATTGTTGATGCGGGGGACCGGCGTACCCTTGCCGTCACCCAGACCGCGGCTGATGATGAGGGAGGTGTCGCCGATCTGATGCAGACCCTCGGTCAGCGTTGGCAGAACGCCCTGATCCGGCGTGTAAAGCCCGCCGATGCCGGGGATGCGGATCATTCCGCCGTGGGTGTGGCCGCAGAGCGCCAGATCGACCGGCACGTCAGAGAAGAAGCCGTCCTCCAGGAAATATTCCGGGTAGTGGACCAGCAGCAGCTTGAAGGCATCCAGCTGCTCAAAACTCTCGAAATATGCACTGGCGTACCGCTCGTAGGAAGCGGGTGCTTCGGCCACGCCGCCGATGGCGATGGTGTTGCCGTTCACCTCCAGCGTCTCGGTCTCGTCTGCCAGGAAGTGGACGCCGATGGCCTCCAGATCTGTCCCGATGGGGGAGTTGTGAAAAACGATCTTGGGCCATTCGTGGTTGCCGGGCACGTAGTACACCGGTGCGATCTTGACCAGCTCGGTGCACAGGTCGGTGACGACGGAATAGTCGTCCACCAGTTTGTCGTTCATGTCGCCGGTGATGGCGATGATGTCCGGCTTGAGCGCGGTGATCCGCTCGATCAGCTCCGCATTGTGGTCGCCGAACTCATGCAGATGCAGATCGGACAGCTGAACGACCCGGACGTTCGAGGTCAGCTTGTCGGACTGGACCTGATAGTAGCTCTCGACAAAGCTCTGATGTTTTGCAATGAGGGTGAAGATGCCCCACAGGGCCGCCAGCAGCACCGCCAGCCCCAACACGAACTGAAGGATGCCCAGGACGATTTTTTTCAAAGGGCCGAAACGGGCCTTGCGGGGTTCCGATTGAGAAGCCAAAGATTATCCCTCCTGTCTGGTTTTAGAGCGCAGTGCCTCACGCAGCAGTGTGCGGATGGAATAGGCATTGTTGGCCTTGCTCTCCGAAATGCCGATGGTATATGCGTAGGTCGCCTCGGTGCTCTCGGCGTTGTAGGCCGCGATGAGGCGGTGGAAGTAATCGGCAAAGCTCTCAGCGTCCTCCATCCGGCACTGGTCGAAGAAGCCGATGAACTGCTGGCCGCCGTTGTAATAGACGGTGCCGCAGGTGGCCGAGGCTTCCTTCAGGAAGCCGGCAAACTGGTCCAGCATCGCGTTGCCGCGTTCGCGGCCGTAGGCGGTGTTGATCTGGCTCAGGTTGGTCAGCTCCACCACCACACAAACGGTATCGTCCGGCAGGACGCGGCTGCTGTTGTTCCGGATGAACAGATCGCAGGCGGTGCGGTTGGGCATATCCAGCGACTGCTCGGTGAAGAACAGGTATTCCACAAAGTCCTGGATACGGCCCAGCAGGATGGCACCGCAGACGCCCAGGATGAAGAAGACCGCAACGCCCAGCAGGATATACAGCTTGACGTTGATCTTCTCGCTGACCGTGGTGCTGGCCAGAACGCCCAGATTGACCGCGCCGCAGTATTCATTGTACTCCTTCATGGTGATGGAGAGGCTCTCATACAGGGAGTTCAGCTGACTCTGCAGGGCGTCGATCTCCTGTTCCACAGACTGCTGGGAGAAGGCCTTGTTCTCGCTGGAAACGTCCGTGGAGTCGGCTGCATCCTGGAACACGTCGATGATATACTGGCAGTAGGCAGCGTCGATGACGTTGCTGGACTTGCGGTTCAGGATCGTCACGTAGTCGCTGATGAGGGTGTCGTAGACGGTGGTGCGGTCTACTTTGGTGTCATACTCGTAGACCTCGCTCAGCACGAAGCCGCCGGCGTCATCCTCGGTGCCGGTCCGGGCTCCTCTTTGATAGTAGAGGGAGCCGTCCTTATTCTTGTTGCCGTAGCTCTGGATGACTTCCAGTACGGCGGCGACCTTCTCGGTGTCCACATCGCCTTCCATGATGTAGGTGTTGTAGCGCTCCTGGTATTTTTTGAGCAGGACTTCCCGGTTCTGCGTCAACTTGCCGCCCAAAATCTCGGAGAAGAGATAGGGGATCTCAACGTCGCCGACGTAGTTGTACTCATCGAGCAGGTCCGAGAGAGACATCCCGGTGTGGGAAGAGATGAACTCCGGGTGCGATTTCTGGCAGTTGATGAGGTTGGAGGAGATCTCGGAAACGGTGTTTTTCAGGATCTCCGCCTGTTCGAGGTAGTCGTAGCCCTGGCCGTCCAGCGTGGAGGCATTGTTGGGGATGGTGTAATAGTCCACGTATTTTTCGCCGAAGCTGGCAAAGTAGCAGCTCAGGATCTCATCCAGCATGGTGCGGGCGTACTCGGTGTTGTAATTGCTGCTGAGCGAGAGCGTGACAAGGTATTCGGTGGATTTGTACTCCTCCACATCCTCACCTTTTTCGATCTTGGCCGCCTGGGTCTTGGTCACATCGTCGGGCACGATGGGGGTGACCGTGCCGCCGGAGCGGATGGTATCCACATTGACGGTCAGGTCCAGATTTTCAATGGCCTGCTTGACGACGGAGGAAGAGAAGATCTCCGAAACATCCAGTTCGCCGCCGCTGGGGGTCTTGCCGTCCTCGGCCTGGGAGTAGTTGTATTTGATGATGGACTGCGCCGTATAGGCCTGGTTGTTGGTGGCATAGCGCATGAAGAACACGCCTGCACAGAACGACATCAGCGCGATGAGCGGCCACCATTTTTTCAGATATCGGATGATGTTAAAGCTTTTCATTTCGTTTTGTCCTTATCGCGGATGACTTTGCTCTTGGCGAGGACCCAGGCGCAGAGTGCACAGAACGTGACGCCGCCGGTCAGGATCATCCACTTGATGCTCAGCTCGTCGGCCAGAGAACGTTGCTCGAAACTGATGGTCAGGTAGTTTTTGGTCTTGTAGCGGATGTATTCCTTGTTGAGGATCCGGGAGGTCTCGATGAGGTTCTCCAGCTTCTGCTTCATATCCTGGATCATGCTCTCGGCGGTTGCGACGCTGGAAGGCGTATTGGCTGTCTGGGCATTCATCTGGCGGATGGCGTATTCGTTTTTCTGGATGATGGCCAGCGTATCGTTGGCGGAGTCGTTGGCGCTCTCGGCCGCCGAGGCCTGGTAGTCGATGGCGACCTTGGTGCGGGACATATAGAAGTTGTTCTGGGTGTCCAGCGTTGGGATCAGAACAACGGCAGTCAGGGCCGAGTCGTAGATCTCGATGGTGTGCAGGCGGTTCTGGTATTCGGCCATGAGCTTCTGGTAGCTGATGTTCTTCAGAAAGTTCTGGTATTCCAGCTTGCTGATGTAGCGTTCCCGGTTTTTGGAGAGGCCGCTCTGCAAAACATAGGAATCGTATTTTTCAAGGTCGATGCTGGTGAAATTGTCCACCTTCTGGCGCAGAGAGGTGAAGGTCTCGCCGGTGAGTTCGGAGCAGAAGGTGCCGTTCTCCTTGGCGTTGGTGTTCAGGAAGCGGTGGAGCTTCTGGCACTCCTTTTCAAAGAAGGAGCCGATCTCCATGTACTCCTGCTTGTCGCACTCGGACCAATCGGGGGAGATGCCCATCTCGACGTAGGTATAGTCCTCGTAGAAGACCTCTTTGTAGGACTCGACGATCAGGCTGAGCATATCTCTGGCCGAGATGCGGGGGCCGATCTCGTCGTTCTTTTCGTAGGTGATGGTGTAGGTGGTGGCGATCTTATAGTTCGTGGTGTCGGAAGGCAGCTGCATTCCGTTGACATTGGAAGCCCAGGCCGTGATGTGGTCGGCCATATCCTGCGCGGTGACCTGGCCTTCGAGGCCGGCCTTCGCGATGGCGCGGTCCAGCACGTCGTCCGATTTGATGAGCGAGATGTTGAACCGGGTGTTGTTGGGGTAAAGCCCTCTGGTGGCTTCCTCGTAGTTCAGGGCGATCATCATCTTTGCGGTGCGGGCTTTCAGGTGGTACATCGCAAAGCTGGTGGAGCACATCACCAGAAGGATGAGGGCCAGGTAGAGGAGGCGGTGCTTCCACAGCCCCTGGAAGAGAAGTTCGACCAGCGCCCAGAACTTACTTTTTTGCGGGCGGTTCGGTTGGTTTGTTTTGGGAGATGGCATGGTTGTAGATCACCTCGTTTCGATCCAGCAGCTTCATGGCGTGGCCGATGGGCAGCAGCATGAAAATCGTGTTCATATAGCAGTAAAAGGCGGTGTTGTCGGTCGCGTAGGTCACAAACGCATAAATGGTGCAGTACAACAGCAGGAAAGCGGTCTCGGTGCCGTACTGCTTCTGGCACCAGACGACCTTGCCCTGCCAGCTGAGCCAGATCCAGAAGGAAAAGCCCCAGAAGCCAAGCTCAATGTACATGGTCACAAGGTCGTTGTGCATCCCGCCGAAGTCGTGGGTGCCAAAGACGCCGATGCCCGCTGCGTTCATGATGCTGATATACCGCGTGACCCAGCCGATGCCGTAGCCGCGGAACGTGGGGCTGAAGGAATACAGGTCGGTGAAGGCTTCATACAGGCCCTTGCGGCCCATGGTGTCGATGCCCAGGGTGTCCACCGTCCAGCTGAACAGGCCCGACCAGATGAAGAAGACGTAGAACAGGCAGATGGCGATGGCGAAGATGGAGATGGAATGGAGCACAAAGCTCTGCCCCTTGGGCTTGAGCCGGGTGATGAACAGGTGCATCACCAGCACGCCGAGCATACCGATGAGGGCGATGCGCTTGAGACCCAAATAGAAGAAGCCCGCCGCCAGTGTGAGATGGACGACCCGCCGCCAACCTTTTTCAAAGAGGGCGTAATAGAGGACCATCAGCCCGAACCCGAAGGTCAGGTCGTGGACTTCCAGCGCCTTGATGGGCGCATTGGTGTCCACGCCGCCGGATTTGGCAAAGGCGATGAAGCCTGTGATGAACTCGCTCAGGCCGTAGGGCCGGAGGCTGTCGAACACCAGGATGCAGACATTGGCGATGCACATGCCGTAGAAGGTGTAGTCGATGGCTTTGCCGCCGAACAGATACACCGCTGCGCACATCGAGGTAAGCGAGATCATGTGGTAGAGGATGGTGGAACACCCGCGGGACATGTAGTTCAGCTGCTGGAAATCCAGCGACCAGACAAGCATGGACCACGCCGCCATCATCACAAAGGGGATGAGAAAGATGATGTAATATTCCCCGATGAGGGGCAATCGGTTGAAGTCTCCGGTGATGAGCAGAAAACAGGCGGCCAGGCCGACCACGGCGGCCTGCACCAGGTACTTCATGAACCAGGGCAGGCCCATGCCGCGGTACCAGAACCCGATGCCCATCATGGCAATGTAGAGCAGCGGTAGCCAGAACGGCCGCTGCGCCGGTTTCCGCTTCAGGAATTGTGTTCCTCCATGCTGCGCAAGATACTCCCAGTTTCCGCTGCCATATCCCCCAAAGAGTAGTTTCATAAGACTTGGCATCTGCCCTCCTGTGCGAGCCTGCGGGAAAATCGCGGCTCTTCGCGTTCGTTCAGTTCAAAAGCTCCACGATGGCCTGATAGTTGCGGGCACAGTTCTGGTCATCCACCTGGTCGAACAGCGCGTCCACACGCTTTGCGTAGAAGGGAGATATCGTGCCGTTCTGGGCCAGAGCGCGGTCCAGCTCCCGGAAGAGCGCTGCCTGCTCGGTGACCACAGGCCCGAAGCCGTCGTCCCGGTAGCTGAAGTAGCCGACGTCGTGGTGTACGCCCCAATACTGTGCCTCATCGAACTGGTAATAGAGGAGGGGCTTTTTCATATAGGCAAAATCGAACTGTACGCTGGAAAAATCGCTGACCATGACGGCGGATTCCATCAGAACGGTCTGCACATCGGCCTCACCCAGCGCCGCGATCTTCACCCGCGGGTTGGCGGTGTGGAAGCTGCTCAGAAAACGCTGCACCTCGAAATGAGGGTAGAAGACGGCCTCATAGCCGTGCTTCTCCAGCAGTGCCTCCAGCTCCGGGCTGGAGATGACGTCCTGCCAGTGCCGGAAATAGTCGCTCTGCTCGAACTCGGCCTGAGTCTTCCGCTCGATGGCGTAGGTGCGCCAGGTGGGCATCAGCAGCAGCTGACGCTTGGTCTCGTGGGGGCGCAGCAGGGCGTCAAACCGGCACAGACCCAGCCGTTTGACAATACCGGCTGGATAATGATAGGCGGATTCTACAAAATCCCGTTCTTTTTGCAGGGAGCAGACGAAAAGGTCGGTGCGGATGTTGGGGTAGTGATACCATTTCATGTCGTCGATGATGACCCCATGCTGCAAAAAGGCGCGGGGGCCATGGACCACATGGAGCTTGTCGAGCATGTAGTAGCTGTCGATCTCCGGGGTGTAGCCCAGCACATGGGTGCTGATCTTCATCTCCGATGCGGCGCAGAGCAGATAGTGCTTCCAGCTGCGGTAGGGCACGACCCGGCCCAGCGCCTGCACCCGCTCATAGTCCGAGAGGGTGGGGTCTGCCACGAACCAACTGTTCAATTCAGGATGCTCCCGGTTCAGGTAGGCAAAGATGTGGTAGCCGTTGTCCCGCGCTTCGCGGCCCCGCTCGGAGACGAGCCAGACATGCCGGTAATCCTTGTTCCAGCACTTCAGAACGGCAGCACAGCAGGTGGCAGTTTCATATTTCAGGAGTTCCCGCAGCAGATGGAAGGCGCGCCGGGTCTTTCGCAGCAGATCGTTCATAGACGTCGTTCCTTTACATTCGGTTGATAATACAGAAAAAATTCCGATTCATCAGGCGTTCTTCACCACATCGCCATACAGGGACAGCAGCTGGTCGCAGTAGCGCTCCAGCGTCATCATGCGGTCTTTCTTCTGGATGCAGTGGGCCGACATCTCGGCCAGCAGGGGCTTGTCTGCATAGAGTGCCCGGATCTTTTCCGCGTAGGCGACCGGGGTGAAGGTGTCGTTCAGGATTCCGGTGCGGCCCTCTTCCACCAGTTCCGGGATGCCGCCGATCCGATTGCAGAGCACCGGGGTGCCGAGGGACTGGGATTCCAGCAGAGCCAGCGGGCAGTTTTCGTACCAGATGGACAGGTGCAGGGTGAACAGCGCCCCGGCCACGAGGTCTTCGAGCGCTTTGCCGGTCTGGAAGCCGACGTACTTCACGTTGGGCAGGGTGCAGTTTTTGCACAGATCCTCCATGGGGCCGCTGCCCGCGATGACGAAGGGAATGTCCGGCAGCAGCTTGCAGGCTTCGAGGATGCGGTCGATGCCCTTTTCCTCCGAGAGGCGGCCGAAGTAGAGGACGTAATCTCCCTTTTCGGCAGGGGCAGCCGCAGCGACCCGGCTCAGAAAGTTGTGCAGCATCACCGTCTTGCCCCGGAAGCGGGGGACGGTGAGGAGCTTCTTCTCCAGAAACGCACTGGGGCAGATGAAGCGGTCGATCTTGTCATAGACGTGATTGCACTCGTAAAGGGTGCCTTCCACGGCACCAATGAGGCTCTTGGGCAGCGAACCGTGGATGCAGCGCTTTTTCACGCAGGGCCACTTGCTTTTTTTGCCCATGCAGGCTTCGCAGAGCTTTTTGGAGTTGAACTCCATCATCATGTGGTTGGGGCAGAGCATCTGCACATCGTGCACCGTCTGAACCATGGGCACTCCGCATTCCGCCCCGGCGCAGATGACCGAAGGCGTCAGCTGGAAATTGATGTTGTTGAAATGGATGAGGTCGGGCTGGAACTGCCCGATGACCTGCTTCAGCTTCCGTTTTGCCTCAGACGAGTAGAGGATGCGGAAGGGGTAGAGCAGCTTTTCCGGCCCGGCGTTGTGGAAGTCCATATTGGTGGTGGCGAGGTGCAGGGCATTGCCGACGGTGTTCTTTTCGTCGTACATGCCAAAATATTCGACCTCGTGGCCCCGGCGGGTCAGTTCCTCGCCGATCTTGAGGAAGTAAGTCTCTGCACCGCCGCGGGGGTAGAGAAATTTATTGACGAATAAGATCTTCACAGGGTCCAGCCTTTCGTTGCGAAAAGTAGAATCGGAGGATTCCCATATAATAGGTATGTATAAACAGTTCAATAATAGCATCATCCCTCTTTTTCTGCAATATGTATTCACAAAATCATCGCAATTTGACGGGGCAAACGGCCCAAAACCGCAAAAAACCGTGAGCGGCGGAATGGCATCTTCCGCGCCCACGGTTTGTCAGAGGTGGATATTCGGTCAAAGATCGTAAAGTGCGTTCAAAAATTTACTGCAAAGTGCTCGGTGCGTCGCTCAGGTTGTGCACGATGCCGTACCAGCGGCAGTTCGTCTGTGTGCTCAGGTCCACATCGCTGAACTTGGTCACGCCCGAACCGTTGATGTCCGCATTGAAGACCTTGTACATCGTCTTGCCTGCCGGGCTGGCCGGGAAGACGTAGGCCGTCAGGCCGGTGGGCCAGGTATTGGAAGCAACGTACCATTTGAGATTCGTGATGTAAACGACATACTGGCTAGTGCCAAACTGGAATCCCTTCTGGTAGGTGTCGATGTAGCAGTCCGAGAAGCGGGTGCCGTTGCCCCGGATGTATGCGAAGACGGTGTTCTCTAGCAGGGCCTTTTTGGTGTCGTTGTCGCTGTAGTTGAAATCGAAGCACCAGGCGTGAATGTTGTGGAAGATGCTGCTGCCGCTGCACGAGAGTGCAGTCTTCACGTTCAGGATGACGGTGTCGCTGTACATCGAATCGCCGGTGTCATAAATGCCCACTGCGTTCGGGTAGTCCAGCGAAGACTCGATCATGCAGTTGCGCACCATCAGCTCATACGAGAGGTTCGCTTCCGTCTGGCCGTCGCCGGTGGTCATAGAAGAGTCGTTGAACTTGCCGCAGATGCCGTAGCGCTGGAAATTCTGGATGGAGATATGATCCAACAGGGTGCATTTCTGCCGTGCCACGGCGATGCAGTCGTCTGCCTTGAAGTTCGCGTTGACTTTGCCGTTGCCCCGGATGAACATGTCCTGCTGGGGCGTTTCGGGCGGGTACATCTTGCCGCGGATCTCGATAAAGCGGTTCACCTTGGTGCTGGCCGTGCACTTCAACTCAGCGTTGTCGAGCACCATGTAGCACTGGTCGAATACCAGCTTGCCGGAAAACGCATACACACCCTTCGGGAAATACAGCGTCTCGGCCGGGTGCGCGGCGATGAGCGCGTTGAATGCGGCCAGGTTGTCGGTGGTGCCGTCGGCCTTGAAGCCGTAGTCCAGCACGTTCAGCATCCCGCTGCCGCCTGTGCTCAGCGTGGTGCCATTCAGGTCGTATACCATATCAGTTTGCCTCCATCAGGGTCGTGATCTGTGCGTCGGTCAGCGCCGTGTCGAATACCTGGAAGTCGTACACCGTGCCATTGAAGAAACGTGCCTTGCCGTCCGTAATTTCGCCTGAGGCGGTGGTCCAGGAAGCGCCAAGGATCAGCGAACGATCCACGGTCTTGTTCGCGGCATAGTTCGGGATGTTCTTCCATTCGGTCATGGAACCGTACGACAGGAACCGGAACTGCGTCCCCTTGATCTGGAGCAGAAACTTCAGTTTCTGCCCGGATTCGATCTTGACAAAGTGACTGCCGTAGGTGAACATGTTCATGCCCACGGTTCCGTTGGTCCATGTTGAAACGATGATGCCTCTCTGATCGTCGGTGAGATCGCTGAAGCAATCAAGCAAAGTTGTCACCGTATTAACTGCACGGTCAGCCACCGTAAAGGTGGCGTACACTGTCAGATTCATGCCGGTGTCGATGGCTGCGAACGGCTTGATCCCGGTGTCGATACATTCTTTGTTGGCCGGCACAAAGGTCTTCTGAGCCGCCAGTTTATAGCGCGGCGTCGGCAGGCCGCTGATAGGGGTGTCCGGCTGGCTGGGGGGATCTGGCTGGCTGGGCGTGGGCGGGACATCGGGCAGGCTGCTGCCGCTCCAGAGTGCGGCCAGTGCATTGTAGTGGGGCAGCATCTCGCCGTTGTCGTAGACGGCGTGGCGGAACAGCGCAAGGATGAGCCCGCGCTCCTCGTCGGACAGGCCGGATGCGGCGTTGCGAAGCTCTCGCTTGACCTGCTGCAAAAACTGCTGCCAGGCCGGGGTGCCCGGTTCGGGCAGGGTTGGGTCCGTGGTGCCGGAGTTGCTCAGCACCCTGTAGGGGACGCTGGCGCTGGTCACGGTGCGGGTGCCGTCGGAGCCTTCAAAGGTGACGGTCCCGCTGCCGCCCTGCGCGGTGACGAGGGCGGGCACTTCGACGCTCCCGTCGGCCACAAGGGTGGTCAGCGGCTCGGCCGGACCGGGCAGATGCCAGAACGCCACAACGGTGGTGCCGTCCCACTCGCCGGAGCAGACGACCCGCAGCCGATAGACGCCGGTGTTGTGCGCGTAGCCAAGCAGAAGCCCGCCGGAATAGCCCGAAAGGACGGCGCGGCCGTTGGAGCAGAGCGTAATTTGTTGTTCGATCATAGAAAACCTCCCATCTGTAAAAAAGATCAAGTGCAAGCAGGAACAGGAAAAAGCAGAACGCTGCCCTGTGCAGGGAAAACGGCGCTAGGGGGAACGATCCATTCACTTCGCCTCCTTTTGGTTGTGAAATTGCTGCGTTTGTGTGTGAAAACAGTATAAATCAACAACGGCAAGTTGTCAATACGAAATTTGAAGATTTCGCAGCGTGGGTTCAGATGCGTTGCAATCGCGCGGCCGGTGCGTTATAATACAACCACACAGACACGACCAGGAAGCCCAAGGGATGCAGTGTAAGAAAGGAACGTGGATATGAACTATATTATGGCGCTGGATGCCGGGACGACCTCGAACCGCTGCATCCTGTTCAACAAGGCGGGCGAGATGTGCAGCGTGGCTCAGAAAGAGTTCACCCAGTATTTCCCGAAGCCGGGCTGGGTGGAGCATGACGCAAACGAGATCTGGACCACGCAGCTGGGCGTGGCGCTCTCGGCCATGAACCAGATCGGGGCCAGCGCGTCGGACATCGCGGCCATCGGCATCACGAACCAGCGCGAGACCACCATCGTATGGGACCGTGAGACCGGGGAGCCGGTCTATCATGCCATCGTCTGGCAGTGCCGCCGCACCAGCGCCTACTGCGACGAGCTCAAGGCGCGGGGCCTGACCGAGACCTTCCGGGCAAAGACAGGTCTGGTCATTGACGCATACTTCTCCGCCACCAAACTGAAGTGGATCCTGGACAATGTGCCCGGCGCGCGGGAAAAGGCCGAGGCCGGGCGGCTGCTGTTCGGCACGGTGGAGACCTGGCTCATCTGGAAGCTGACCTGCGGCCGGGTCCATGTGACCGACTACACCAACGCCAGCCGCACGATGCTGTTCAACATCCACACGCTGGAGTGGGATGAGGATATCCTGCGGGAGCTGAACATCCCGCGCTGTATGCTGCCCACGCCCATGCCGTCCAGTTGCTTCTACGCGGAGGCCGACCCGATGCACTTTGGTTCGGGCATCAAAATTTCAGGCGCAGCGGGCGACCAGCAGGCCGCGCTCTTCGGGCAGACCTGCTTTTCGGCGGGTGAGGCGAAGAACACCTTCGGCACCGGCGGCTTTCTGCTGATGAACACCGGCAAAACGCCGGTCGTCTCGAAAAACGGCCTTGTCACGACCATTGCGTGCAGCAGCGGAAAAAGCGTGAATTATGCGCTGGAAGGTTCCATCTTTGTGGCCGGTGCGGCCATCCAGTGGCTGCGGGACGAGCTGCGACTGCTGGAAGAAGCCCGCGACTCCGAGTATATGGCCCGGAAGGTGAAGGACACCAACGGCTGTTATGTGGTGCCCGCCTTCACCGGCCTCGGTGCGCCCCACTGGGATCAGTACGCTCGCGGCACCATCGTGGGCCTGACCCGCGGCTGCAACAAAAATCACATCATCCGTGCCACGCTGGACAGTCTGTGCTATCAGGTGAACGATGTCCTCCACGCCATGGAGGCCGACTCCGGCATCGCCATGAAGGCCCTGAAGGTGGACGGCGGTGCCTGCGCCAACAACTACCTGATGCAGACCATGGCCGACATCAGCAGCCTGCCGGTGGAGCGCCCCTGCTGCGTGGAAACGACCGCCCTTGGCGCAGCCTACCTTGCGGGCCTTGCCGTGGGCTACTGGCAGTCCACCGATGAGGTGGTCCGGAACTGGTCGATAGACCGCACCTTCCTGCCGGATATCTCGGCCGAGGAGCGCACCAGGCGCATCAAGGGCTGGAATAAGGCCGTGCGCTGCGCCTATCATTGGGCGCTGGATGAGGAGTGAAGCGGAAAAATTTACGGAGGAGCGAATGGGCGATTTTACGATAGAAGAGATGCTTGCGATGCAGCAGGCCCTACAGGAAAAATACAAAGACAAGTGGGAACTGATCGGCCCGGAAGCGGGCAAACATAAACTATTATGGATGCTCGGTGAAGCCGGAGAGGTCATCGACATCATCAAGAAAAACGGGGACAAAACTGCTGTTGAGGATGCAGCGATACGGCAGCATCTTGTGGAAGAAATGGCGGATGTGCTCATGTATTACAATGATGTCCTGCTGTGTTATGAAATCAGCGAGCAAGAGCTGAAAGAGGCATATACCGCCAAGTTTGAAAAAAATATGACGCGCTGGTAAGAGAGCGCAAAAAGAACCCCCGGCTGGAGATGTTGGAGTCTCTGGCCGGGGGTTTGTCTATCAAAAAATTATCCCATCACCACCGTGACTTCCACGGTCTCGCCGGGGGCGGCGATGGGGAGGATGCGGATGATTCGGATACATTAAAAATGCAAACGGCTATAGATATTTGGAAATGGCATCTTTGGAGCTGGATAAAATTTGTCGCAAGGCAAGAAGCTGGGCATTAGAGCAATCCTGTAGTTCCAGCGTGATCTCTTCCAGCAATTCGGTTTTGCCAAGAGCATCTTTATCAAAAATCAAGTCGTCTGTTCGTACACCCAGTGCGCAGGCGAGGTCCACCAGAACAGGGAGACTGAGCTTCGTATATCCCGTTTCGATGTGGCTCATATGAACGGTTGAGATGTTGACCATTTCGGCTAATGCTTCTTGCGATAAATTCAGACGCTTCCGATGTGCACGGATTCGTTTTCCTATAGCGGCATAGTCCATAGATTTCCTCTTTGTCTACATGGTTTAACTTTTGACCATGGAGTTTATTATTTTCTTGCAGTATAGAGTGGAGTATGCTATAATCGAATAAACTAAATAGACATAAAAAGTCTATACAGTTAAACTATCGCTTTGGAAAACAAACGAAGGAGTGATTTCTATGCGGTTGAAAAAGAAAATCTTGCGTGGAGTGACGGCGGCTGTGCTGGCAGCGGTGCTTCTGACGGCCTGTGCGGGCGGCGGCGAAGCTCCGGCTCCGTCCAACCCGGACAACAACACGATGGGCGGTGGAACGGTCACGACTCCGACAGAACCGGAAAAGCCGACTCCTACCGAGCCGGAAAAACCGACGCCAAATCCCACAGAACCGGAACAACCGGAACCGTCTGAACCGGAAACGCCTACGGAACCGGATGAACCCAGCGACGGCATCGAGTGGACCTACAAGGACAACGGCAATGGCACTGCGACTCTGACCGGCTATAACAAGTCCGGCGAAAAGGTGCCTTCTGGTGCAGTTGCCATTCCTCGTAAGGTAGGCGAAAAGAAGCTGACAGTGACAGCGATTGGCGAAAACTGCTTTAGGGATAATAACAACATCACGAGCGTGGTCATTCCGGATACTGTAAAGTCGATTGGTGTAAGAGCTTTTTCTACGTGCAAAAATTTGTCCGCAGTCAGTTTCCCGGAAGGATTGCAGACGATTGAGAATCTGGCATTTGAAGAAGCCGGCATCATTGAATTAACGCTTCCGAAGAGTGTAACGAACGTTGGTACTTGGGCATTTACAGATAACAAGCAACTCCGGACGGCACAGATTTTAGGCATTGCAAAGGCAGGAAACGGTGTATTTTATAACTGCACCAACTTGCAAACGGTGCAAATCGAAGGAACAATGTCGGAACTGCCTGGTACGATGTTCGAGGACTGCAAACAGTTGAAAAACGTAACGCTTTCCAACGCGATTCGGAGCATTGGATACAGTGCATTTGCAGGCTGTACGTCTCTGAGGGAAATTGCACTTCCGGAAACAATCACCAATATGGACAGCGGTGTATTCAAAGGATGCACGGCTTTGAGGTCGATCACGATCCCGAAGAATGTGACGGAACTGAAGGATAGTACTTTCCAGAATTGTATTGCACTGACCAGTGTATCCTTGCCAAATAATTTGAGTATTTTGGGCAACAGCGTGTTCAGCGGATGCACCGCACTGACTAGTATCTCCTTACCCAGTGATTTGAACATTCTGGGCAATTTCGTGTTCAGTGGGTGCACATCTTTGGCCAATATCAGCCTGCCTCGTGAGATGACGAGCATTGGATATTCTACGTTCGAGAAGTGTAAGTCACTGGGAAGTATTGTTTTGCCGGATGGACTGAGCAAGATTTCAAGTAGCCTGTTTTCGGGTTGCACTTCGCTGGCAAGCGTGAACATTTCGGATGGGGTCCTGAATATTGACGGGTGGGCTTTCAGTGATTGTACGGCACTGGAAAAAATCGTTCTGCCCAATGGCTTAAAAACAATTGGGGACAGTGCGTTTTCTGGCTGCAAGAGTCTGAAAGACGTTACCTTACCGGACAGCATCAGTACGATTGGAGCAAGTGTGTTTTACAATAATACCTCATTGGCCAAAATAACACTGCCCAAGAACTTAAAGACACTTGGCTATGGTGCATTCGTCGGTTGTGTAACACTCCACAAAATTGCACTGCCGGAGGGTCTGACCAGTGTGGGTCAATACGCGTTTGCTAATTGTTCGGCTCTGGAATGTGCATACATCCCGCGCAGCCTGACGCGCATTGAAAGTTACATGTTTGAGTATTGCAAAATTATAGAAATCTGCTATGGCGGAAGCGAAGCCCGGTGGAACAGCATGAGCATTGCAGGTTATGCCGAAAACGGCACAAACCGGGAGCTCTACAACGCTCCGAAGCACTTCAACTGCCAGCCGTCGGACATCAACAAATACGCCAGATTCTAAACGCTGAATTTCCAAAAACAAACCAAACAAACCCGGAACCCCCGGCCCTGTGTGATGCAGAGCCGGGGGTTCCGGGTTTTATGTGATAAAGGAGAATTTTAGAGTTCAGCCCATGACCACCGTGACTTCCACGGTCTCGCCGGGGGCGGCGATGGGGAGCACATTGCCGGGGATGGGAGCACCGTTGACGGTGACGCGCTTCACGCCCTTCTGCACGGCGTCAGGGTTCTCGACCCGGATATGGTACACGGCCCCGCGGTAGCGGCGGGTGACGGTGAAGCCGGGCAGTGTGTGAGGGATGCAGGGGTCGATCTTCAGGCCGTCCAGCGTGGGCTGCACACCGAGGATGTACTGGCTGACGTTGAAGAAGGTCCAGGCGGCGGTGCCGGTCAGCCAGCTGTTCTTTGCCTCGCCGAAGGTCGGGGCGTCGATGCCGGCGACCATCTGGCTGTAGACATACGGCTCGGTGCGGTGGATCTCGGAAATGTCCTCGATGTAGGCGGGGCAGGTCTTCTTGTAGACTTCAAAGGCGCGGTCGCCGTGGCCAAGCACGGTCTCGGCGCAGCTGATCCACGGATTGTTGTGGCAGAAGATGCCGGCGTTCTCCTTGTATCCCGGAGGGTAGCTGGAGATCTCGCCGAGGTTGAGGCGGTAGGTGGTGTAGGCGGGCTGGAGCAGAACGACGCCGTACTTGGTGTCGAGCCGCTCTTCCACGCTCCTCAGCGCCTGCTCGGCCTGACCGGTCGTTTTGCCGATGCCTGCCATGACGCACATGCCCTGCGGCTCAATGAAGATCTGGCCCTCGTCGCATTCCTTGCTGCCGATGGGCTGGCCGAAGGCATCGTAGGCGCGGCGGAACCAGGCACCGTCCCAGCCAGCGGTCAGAGCGGCCTGCTCGACTTCCGCGATGGCGGCGCGGGCCTCGGCGGCCTCCTCCGGGAGGCTGCGGTGGTCGCACAGGTCAGCGTACTCGCTGCCGTACTTGACGAACATGCCCGCGATGAAAACGCTTTCGGCCACCGGGCCTTCGCTGGGGCCGGTGATCTGAAAGCTCTCGCCGGGGTGCTCGGAGAAGCAGTTCAGGTTCAGGCAGTCGTTCCAGTCGGCGCGGCCGATGAGGGGCAGGCCGTGGGGGCCGAGGTGGGTGCGGGTGAAGCGGAAGCTGCGGCGCAGATGCTCCATGAGGGGCTGTGCCTTGCTCGCATCGTTGTCAAAGGCGACGGACTCGTCCAGAATGGACCAGTCGCCGGTCTCGCGGAGATAGGCGGCGGTGCCTGCGATGAGCCAGAGCGGGTCATCGTTGAAGCCGGTTCCAACATCGCGGTTGCCCTTTTTGGTCAGGGGCTGATACTGGTGGTAGGCGCTGCCATCCTCGAACTGGGTGGCGGCGATGTCCAGAATGCGGCCGCGGGCGCGCTCCGGGATCATGTGGACGAAGCCCAGCAGATCCTGGCAGCTGTCGCGGAAGCCCATCCCGCGGCCGATGCCGCTTTCGTAGTAGCTGGCCGAGCGGCTCATGTTGAAGGTGACCATGCACTGGTACTGGTGCCACAGGTTGACCATCCGGTCCAGCTTCTCGTCGCCGGAGTGCAATTGCAGGGTGGAGAGCAGCTTGTCCCAGTGGTCGGCCAGCGCTCTGCGGGCTTCGTCCACCTGAGCGTCGGTGGCGTAGCGGGCCATCATGGCCTCGGCGCGGGTCTTGTTGATGACGCCGGGGGCAGTGAACTTTTCGTCCACGGGATTCTCGATGTAGCCCAGACCGAAGAGGATGGTCCGGGTCTCCCCGGCTTCCAGGGTCAGATGGAAGTGGTGGGCACCGACCGGAGCCCAGCCGTGGGCGATGCTGTTGGAGCAGCGGCCCGCCTTGACGGCTTCCGGCTCGGCGGGGCCGCCGTATACGCCGCAGAAGGCGTCGCGGGCGGTGTCGAAGCTGGTGACCGGGGTGTTGGCCCAGAACACCGCGTAGTGATCGCGGCGCTCGCGGTACTCGGTTTTATGGTAGATGGCGCTGCCCACGACCTCCACTTCGCCGGTGGAGAAGTTGCGCTGGAAGTTGGAGCTGTCGTCCATGGCGTCCCACAGGCAGAACTCCACGTAGCTGAACACATCCAGTGTGCGGGGGGCATCGGTCTTGTTTTCCAGCGTCAGGCGGTCGATCTCGCAGGCGTCGCCGCGCGGGACGAACAGCTCCTGCTGGGCGCGGATGCCGTTCTTCTCGCCGGTCAGGATGGTGTAGCCCAGACCGTGGCGGCAGCTGTAGGCGTCCAGCTCGGTCTTGGTGGGCTGCCAGCCGGGGTTCCAGA
>CEAB01001029.1_pt1 | contig 20866 bp, 20 predicted proteins | sample 557651 | NCBI WGS metagenome assembly CEAB01 (sample SAMEA3182046, study PRJEB8094) | gut metagenome | biome: human; feature: gut; material: Stool; isolation source: human stools | place: Canada | collected 2011-11-15
AACAGGCGGTTCTGGATGCGGAGGGTGGAGTCCTCCAAGCAGAGGTAGAGCGTGGTGCCCTGCTTCACGCCCATGCCCCAGACGGCTTCGCCCTTCGCCACCGTGACGGCCAGCCACAGCGCCAGCCATGACTTTCCCACCTTGGGAGAGCCCGCGAGGATGTGCAGACCTTGAGAGATCAGCGTATCCACCACGAAGTTCAGCGGTGTGAGCGGCTGACTCATTAGCGTTTCTCCATCGATGGTCAGCAATTGGTTTTCTTTTTTCAATTTCGAATCCTCCTTAAAAATATTGCTCCCATCGGAACGATGAGAGCGAAAAAAGCAGAGGGGCGTTACCACGGGACGGCGCGTGGTTTCTTCCTCTGCTTGTATTGTGGAGGAATTTATGCTATGCTGAGAAAAAGCATGGACAGATTAAAATTCATGTAGGACAGATTTTACCAGGAGGGGCACACATGGAGGGCAGCATCGTTTTCTACACCTATGGCAGTACGCTGGAGCTATACGGTCAGCAGTTCACTGCCGGTATGTTGACCGCCGATCTGCTGAACCTGTCGCCGGACGAATATCGACCCATGAGCAAACACATGAAGCAGGTCACCAGCCTTGCGGAAGAATATGAGCAGAGCGGGAGCGTAGAGCTTTGGTGGAAGCTGAACGGGGAGTTGGCGGCGCTATGCGGAGTGCTGCGCCGCTACGCTGTGTTCCGCCTGCTGCTGGATAAAGACGAGGACGCTTTCTTCTCCGTCATACGAGAGATCACGGGGCAGTTCGATTTGTTTCCGAAAGAGGAACATGATCTGCCAGCGGAGATACAACGGGAACGACTTGAGCGCGTGGCGAATGAAATCTCAGAGCGCAGTGAAACGGTCAAGGATGCTCCGCTTGACCTGTTCCATCCGAGCGAAGCAGCTTTAGAAAAAGGCGATGCCTTTTATTACGAAATGCTTCGTGCCATCGGTCCTACCAAGGACGCATGGCGTGATTACAAAAAGTACATCCGCCGTTATGAAACATATCTTCACGACATTCGCGCCTTCAACGGTACTATTCGGAATTTCATCCGGTTCAGTCTGTCCAAGCTGGAACACAATAGTCCGGAGGAGTACGCGAAGGCACTCTACGGCTTCTACAATGATGAACGCATTGCAGAGAAGCTCATCATCAATCCCATCCGCAACAACGGCGACTGCTATACGACCCACGATGCCTACGAGCTTTCCTATGTACCGCGGCCGCTGCCGGACGGCTCTGTCGCCATCTGTCAGGAGCACGTGACCAACAGCTTACAGGCGCTGATGAAAGCCGATTATATGCTGGCGCTGAACAGCGGGCACAACATTCGCCGCTGCATCATCTGCGGACGATATTTTCTGCTCAAGAGCGGCGTCCATGCTTTGTACTGTGAAGAGGCGTGTCCCCATGCGCCCGGCTACACCTGCCGGCAGTTCGGCACGGTGGAGTTGCAGAAGGAACTGGCGAAGGACATTCCCAAGGTCAAAGTCAAGGTGACCGCCTTTGCCCGCATCACAAAGGATATGCAGCGGGGCGCGATCTCACAGGAGGACACAAGAAAAGCCAAGGACTATGTGCGGGATCTGCTCTATGATACCCTGCGCGACGCGAATATCTCCGTAGAGGCTTTCGAGCAGCGTATTTCCTCTGAGCGCGTTTACCAGCACTGCGGGATCACCAGAACGGCCAATCCGAGGGGCCGTCCGCCGAAGGAAAAGGCGGGTGAGCAAGTATGACCAACGAGCAACTGGTTCGCCAATATTATGACGGCGATGATGCTGCGCTGGAAAAGCTGTACCATAAAAACATCGGTCTGATCCGCGGCATCGCCAAGGAAAGCGCGGAGGCGTTCAACTGCCTGATAATGGAGCAGCATCACCCAAATCAGTTTTCCGCGTATACGAAAACGATTCTGGACGATCTCTGCGGCGAGGGCACCGTGGAGTTTCTGACACGGATTCAGAGCAGAGAATATGACGAGAGCCGCGCCGCGCTCACCACCTACATCTACCCGCATTTGAGGGGGCGCATGACCCGCTGGCTGGAGCAGAATATTGGCTGTATGGCGTTGAGCAAGGACGAGATGGCTGCCGTCCGGCAGGCACAGAGGCTGTATCATGTTGCATGGAAGGATACCGGCGAAATTGCGGAGGAGTTGGGCATCTCCGAGGCTTGTGTCAGCCGGTATGTTCGCTACAACACCCATTTCCTCGGTGTGCATGATCTTGTCCCGGAGGGTTATGACGGCGATCCCTACGAGCGGCTGATGCCGGGGATGCTCTCCGTTTCGGCGGAGCGAGCCGTGTACCGCAAGGTCTGCATCGAACTCCTCCGGGAGTTGTTCGACACCCTGCCGAAGAAGGATAGAGATATTCTCGGCAAGACCTGCGGCGTGTTCGGATACCCGGAAGCAACTTTGAAAGAGATCGGGATGTATCACATGATGAAGGAGTCCGCCGTGGAGAAGGCGAAGAGCCGCGCGGTCGAGAAGCTGAAGGCGGCGTATCCTGGCAGCGGGCTTCAGGTGTGGAGGACCGTTCATCGTATGATGCGGAGACCGATCCCGTTGCCGGGAGAGGACAGTGAGCTGCGGCGCAATTTTCCGCAGTATGTCCGTGCTTTGGCGGAGGTCTATGGCGTGCTGAGCGAAGCCGCCTCAGATTTAGATAACATCTCTGTATAGTCAGAACAGCAATACAGACTTTTGTACACCCTCTTATGGTAGCATCTATGCAAGCGTCACAACTGATGCTATACTTTGAGAGGAGATGTCTTTATGCATTATTCCAAAACAAACAAGGTCTGCGCCACTTGCGCCTATTGGACCGGAGGCCGCAATCTGGTGAATTCCGGAAATTCCTCGGAACCAACCAGCAATAGCGCCAAGTGCCAAATTCCAAACGGTTCCAATCGGGGCAGTACAAGGTTTTGCAGTTCTTCCTGCTCTAATTGGGCTAAGTGGCCGGTACTGAAGTAAAACGACACGGAGGGACTGCATTATGCTGACGGAAAAAGCCAATGCCATCTGCCTTTTGGAGGTTCTAAAGGAGTATTCCGATGCGGAACACATTCTGCCCATGCGGGAGATCATTGCAAAGATGCAGTCCCTCTACGGTATCAAAATCGACCGCCGCACCGTATATGGGGCCGTTGCACTTTTGATTGAACTCGGTTACGATGTCTCCATTTACGAGGATAACGGTGTGGGCTATTACTTACGAGATCGGGAATTGGAGCCGTCGGAAGTTCTGCTGCTGACCGATGCGGTATATTCTTTCCAGTTCATCCCGGCAAGGCAGACCGAGCAGCTTGTCCAAAAACTGCAAAAGCAGCTCAGTGTCCACCAGCGAAAAAAGTATTGCCATCTGACCGTCGCCCGGCAGGGACATAAGACCGGTAACCGGCAGGTTTTTTGGAATATTGAGCAGTTGGACGAGGCCATTACACGCAAAAAGAAAGTGACCTTGGATTACTTGCACTACGGATATGACAAACGGCAGCATCCTACGGCGACCTACACTCTCAGCCCCTATGAGATGGTGTACACCAACGAACACTATTACCTTATCTGCGTCCCCGACCACGATCCGCACACGCGGTTGTACCGCATTGACCGCATGGCGGATATTCGGATACTGGACGAGCCCCGCAGCGAAACGCCGGCACAGAAGCAGGAGGCACAGGACGCGGTGTACGCCTTCGTGGGTGCGCCGGAGCGGGTGGTGCTGCACTGCGACCGTGCCGTGCTGGACGATGTGCTGGACCGCTTTGGTACGGACATACAGATTTTTGAGCGGGACGAGCAGACCTTTACCGCCGTATTGACTACCCCGCCGCGCGGTGTCAAATTCTGGGCATTGCAATATCTGTCGTATGTGGAGGTCGCAGAGCCCGCATGGCTGCGGCAGGAGATCATTGAGAGCATTGGGCAAAACTGGTATAGCACGGGAGAACGCTAATATGGGAAATCTCATTTCCGAAGAAACCCTTCATAAATTGGAAGCTGATACATCGTTCCAACAGCTGTCTCAGAAGATGCAAACGCTGAACATTTTTGAGGTCTTGGGTATTACAAATGCCGAGATCCGCCACAGTAATTTCTTGGCATGGCTTCTTGATCCCAACGGCAATCACGGAATGGGAGATAAGTTTTTGCGGGAGTTTGTCTCAAAGTTAGGGCAAAGAGAAGTGGTCCCCGAAAATGTGACAGTCTGTATTGTGAGGCGTGAGTGGCAGCACATTGACTTGTTGGTTTTATGCCAGAAAGAAAAATATTTGCTGTGTGTCGAAAATAAAGTGTTCTCTGGAGAACACGATAATCAGCTTCGCCGTTATCGGGACATGCTATTAGAAGAATACCCCGGTTACACCATGTCGTTTGCATTTCTATCTCCGGATGGAATTGCTCCGTTATCGGCAGATGACCAGCAATACTGGCAGCCAGTCAGCTATGCAGATATTTTAGACGCAATCGAAAGTGCGAAAGGCGGTAGTGCTCTTTTGCCGGAAGTAAATATGCTGTTGGATCATTATACAGCAGCTGTCAGGAGGCACATCGTGGGGGACGATAACATTAAAAAGCTGTGTCAGGACTTTTATGACAGACACAAAGAAGTGCTCGATACCATTTATGAAAACTGTAAAACCTCGCTCAACCCAATCTGTGAAGTAGCGGAAGATTGGTGTAGAGAAAAAAGCGAACAAGGCGAGTTGATTTTCAGTCCTCAGTGGTCCAATAATACATATACCCAATTTACAACCGAGACCATCCGAAAGTTGTTTCCCCAGCACACTAAACCCATCAGTGGCTGGAAAACAACAGATATGGCATTTTATGAAATCATCAAACGCGAAAACTATTTCAAAATCACGCTCTCATTGTGCAGCGACAATCTAACAGATGAGCAACGTGCGGCTTGTGACCGCGTCAGTCAGGCACTGAATCGTCCCGACAGAAAGGAAGATTGGCGATGGAAACGCATCCGGAATTGGCCGCGTCATACAATCGAGTCCGAGCCAAACAGCGAAAACTATAAAGAAGAAATCTATAGATACTTGAATACAAATTGGCGAGAAATACAAAAATTCGAAAATGATTTGCTCAATAAAACAGAGTAATCGCGCGGAACCCTGTACGGACATTTGTACAGGGTGCTGTGCTATTCTATCAGCAGAACAGAAATCGTACGAATGGTGCCGGGACGCGGCGCAAAGAAAGGATGAGCAACTATGAAATACACTTCTGCACAGGCAAATAAGCTGCTGAAAAAGCTGAATGATGAGTATTCCGCCCTACTGGATAAAGAACAGCGCAGCCGGGATTTCCGCGCGGCGATGGGAGAGGACATTGAATCTGTGCGTCCCGCCTATGATTACGCAAAAACGCAGGCGCGTCTTGAAGAACTGGAGGGAGCGATCCGCAGACTTAAGCACGCCATCAACTGCTTCAACACGACGCAGGTCGTGGATGGCTTCGGGATTACGATCGACGAGATGCTGGTCTATATTCCGCAGCTGACCAAGCGGAAGAGCAAGCTGCTTGAAATGAAAAGCAGACTGCCCAAAGAGCGCGTTGAAGAGCAGTATGGCCGGCAGTCGAACATTATCGACTACACCTATACGAACTACGATCTGGCAGCTGTGGAGGAGGACTATGAAAAGACCGCTGATGAACTGTCTCGTGCGCAGCTTGCGCTGGATACTGTAAATCAGCGGGATTCCTTTGAATTCTGTGAATAAACTCTTTCCGTCGTATCGAGCGGCCTGTCAAAAAGACCGACAGTTCCGTTTCCCACCTGCGTTTAAGGTCATAGGCGGGAAACCGTTATTCTTTTTGTTATCTGTTATGACTGCCTGGGTTGAAGGATGGCCACCAACATTGATCTGGCACGGTACTCGACGCGAAAAAACTTTTCGGGAAACTGAAGTACGGTTATAAGTTCCCACACAGAATATGTTCTGCACAAAGTTACGAGTTACTTTCTAAAATCGCAGAGCACCTTGACAGTTTCTACTTTATGGACTTATCATATTAATAAAATCAGCCCTTTGCAGTAGCGTACAACCTAAAGCCAATTTCTTTAGGAGGGACAGCGAGTCGCTGTTCTGGATTTCAAGGTTATCCGCATCGCATAGCGATGCCCAAATCTGATACGCTCCGGCGAATAGCCAATCACTTCATGATTCTCGATTCGCCTCCGCTTAATCAGACCATTTTGTACTGCAAAGGGCTGATTTTTGGGAGGACGCTACACATGAAAATAGAAGGAAGCTGTGTGACCTTTGAGCCGTGCGATGCGGCTTTTGTGAAGAAGTTCGGACCGTTAGAAGCAGCAAATATGGTTTTGGATTACCATTCTGTCCACCCCAATATGCCATTTCTTTATGATGCCGAGCAGCTGGCCGGTTTCTTTGGCATAAGCTGTGGTGAATTAAACCATATTGTCAATCACATTCAAAAAGAGTATAAAAAGGCATTTCTCCCCAAAAAAGATGGTACTTATCGCAGCCTATACATACCAAGTATCAGACTTCAATTTTGTTTGGGCCCAATCAAGGATAGAATTCTTTCACAGCTCCCTGTTTCAAAATTTGCAACTGCTTATCAAAAAGGAAGCTCTACTCGCAAAAATGCAGAGCCACACATTGGAAAAAAGAACCTTCTAAAACTGGATATTACCGATTTTTTCGGAAGCATCTCTTTTGAGCAAGTCCTCTGCGCAGCTTTCAACACCCGCTATGTATCGAAGCAGGTCGGCTTTCTGCTGACTTCCCTGTGTTGCAAAAATGATGCTCTTCCACAAGGCTCTCCAACATCTCCTGCGCTCTCCAATATCGTCATGCGTCGTTTTGATGACCAGATCGGTCGCTGGTGTAACCAACGCCAAATCACCTATACTCGCTATTGCGATGATATGACCTTTTCCTCCGACCGTCCGCTTTACGGAGTCTATCAAAAAGTCAAAAAAATGTTGTTTGAGATGGGCTTTGAATTGAATGAAGCGAAAACACATTTCATCAGCAATGCTGACCGGCAGACAGTAACAGGCTTGGTCGTCAATGAAAAGCTCTCCATCCCCAGCAGCTATAAACGAAACCTGCGGCAGGAAATTTACTATACTTTGAAGTTTGGCATAGAGGACAGCATCGTACACGGTAATCGGTTGAATTTTCTCGAAGATGGTCAACCGATTCGCTGCCCTACATATATGATACACCTAATAGGAAGCGTGCAGTATGTCTTGCAAATCGAACCGGAGAATCGTTGGTTTCTAAATGCCAAGCAAAAGCTGCTGGACTATGCTCGTGCATATTTTAGAGACGAAGGATTAGGGGAGGAATACTATTTGCATTGCAGCCGGTTACGCGAAAAAGACGAATGAACTGCAGGGCGGTGACCTCGGACTTCAGGATCGCATTCAGATTTACAATGCATCATACTCACATTACAAACCGCGTCATGTAGAAGCAGAAATTTCCTCCCGTAAAGCTATAATCATGCTATACTTTTCCGGCAGAGTGTGCTATGATTTAGCAGATGTTCGGCCGGTCACGACCGAAATATCTTTTGAAGCGTTGGAAAAGATGTCCTTCCCTTATGATATGGAGGGCTCTGAAAATCTTTCACTAAGGTGACATACCCCTTAGGTTCTCGTGCCGCAAGGCGTTGGGGTTCAAGTCCCCATGCCCGCACCAAAAAGCATCGAAAGTTTCGACTTTCGATGCTTTTTGGTTGCAAAAATTCCGCAAATAATAGCTTCACCGATTTTCAGCAGCAGTGCCTGCACCGCTCAGCGCTGCGCTTCCCGCAGCGAGAGATATTCGATGAATTTTTGCACAGCAGGCGTCAGATGCGCCTGCTGTTTCATCGCCAGAACGATCGGACGGTAATACGGCTGTTGCAAGGGGCGCACCTCGATCCGATAAGGGATGCGCTGCAAAATCAGATCCGGCAGAATGCTGACACCCAGCCCCTTTTCGACCATCGCCATGATGGCAAAGTCCTCCCAGGTGGTGAAACGGACGTCCGGCTGCACATGGGTGCGCTCCAGCAGGTCGGAAACCTCGGTTTTTCCGCCGTGCTCCAGCAGCAGAAACGGCAGGCCGTCCAGTTCCTCGACGGCCACGGTCTCCTTTGCGGCAAGGGGATGTCCCATCGGCAGCACGGCCTTGTACTCGTCCTGCTTGAGCAGGAGCGTGTCGAATTTCGGCAGCGTCGGAAGGCGCAGAAAACCGCAGTCCACCCGCCCTTCGTCGATCCAATGCTCGACTTCATCGTAGTCGCCGAGCAGCATTTCATACTCGATGCCGGGGTAGTCCTTTTGCAGTACGGCAAAGATATTCGGCAGCCAGTTGATCGCCACGCTCGCAAAAGTCCCGATGCGGACCACACCGGTCTCTATCCCATTCATCCGGTCGATCTGCCCCACAAGCTCCTGATGGTCGTTCAGAACCTTGCGTAAAAACGGCATGACCTGCTCACCAGCAGAGGTCAGGCAGACGCCGCTCTTGCTTCGCTCCAGCAGCGTCATACCCCATTCGCTTTCCAGGTCTGCGACCATTTTGCTGATGGAGGACTGCGCGTAATCGAGCTCCCGCGCCGCGCGGGTAAAACTGCCCTGTTCCACCGTTTTGATAAAGGCGAGATATTTCAATAGAGGATTATCCATATTGCATCTATTCCATTCTTCGATTTTGACTATCTATCATATTCGCTTTTCATATTTTAATGTCTCCTGTATCATATTGCAAGACTGATTAGGAGCGAGCGAATATGAATGGGAAAACCTCAGAAATGGACATGCTGCACGGCCCGCTGAGCGGAAAGCTGCTGCTTTTTACCCTGCCGATTGCACTCAGCAGCATGGTCCAGCAGCTGTTCAATGCGGCGGACACCGCCGTCGTCGGCTACTTTGGCAGCGAGGGCGCGCTTGCGGCGGTCGGGACGAACACCGAGATCATCGCCTTGATCGTCACGCTGTCCTCGGGTCTGTCCATCGGCGCGAAGATTTTGATCGCGAACCGCATCGGGCAAAATGAGATTGATGAACTGCCCGCCGCGGTACAGACGGCGATGCTTTTGGCCGCTCTGATCGGTATGGCGGGACTTCTTTTGGGGCAGGCTGCCGCGGCGCCGCTGCTTGAGCTCATCCAAACGCCGAACAGCATTTTTGAGGAAGCGGCGCTTTACCTGCGGTTCTATATGCTCGGCTATCTGTTTTTGCTGCTGTACGACTTCGGCACAGCCGTCTTGAGGGCGTGCGGCGACAGCCGTGCTCCGTTCCTCGCACTGATGCTCTCGGGCGCCGTGAATGTCGGGCTCAATCTGTTTTTCGTGGTCGCGCTTCACATGGGCGTCGCCGGAGTCGCCATTGCCACCGACATTTCCGCTGCGCTCTCGGCGCTGCTGGTGCTGCGGCGGTTTAAAAAGGATGAGCTGTTTCGCCTTACATTCCGCAAGCCGCAATTCTCCACAAAAATTGCGGGAAACATTCTGAAAACCGGCGTTCCCTCCGCCGTGCAGGGCGCGGTGTTCTGCTTTGCCAACATCTTTGTGCAGGCGTCGGTCAATCGCTTCGGAGAGACGGCGATTGCCGGAAGCACGATCGCCATGAATTTTGAATATTTCACCTACTACATCATCACGGCGTTCAGCCAGACGGCGACCACGTTCACCAGCCAGAATTACGCCGCGGGGCAGCGCGACCGGTGCAGACGCATCCTGTGGCTGTGCCTTGGGCTATCAACCGTTTGCAGCACGGTACCGATTGTTACGATCTCCTGTTCCGCGACTTTTTCTCGTCCATTTTTACGCCGGAGGCCCCGTGATCGAGAGGGCCGCCGTGCGCATCCTGTGCATCCTGCTCTTTAAACCGGTCTGCAATTTCTACGAGATCCCGGCGGGTGCCCTGCGCGGCAGCGGACACGCGATCTATCCCGCGGTCAGCACAATACTCGGCACCTGTGCATTCCGCATCATCTGGATCTGCATGCTGTTTCGTGCGCATCCAACGCTCCCGATGCTGTACCATGCGTTCCCTCTTTCATGGGCCGCGACGATTTTGCTGGTGAACCTCGGCAGCTCGCTGATTCTCCGTTTTCGGAGCCGCTGAAAAAATGACACCGCACGGCAGAAATAACTCTGCCATGCGGTGCATTTTTACTTTAATTTGGTTCGTCAGGCCTGAGGGACGAGCGTGCCCTTCCGGCTCGCGTGGATGACCATGCCGATCACAAAGCCGACGAGCGCGGGCAGCAGCCAGCCGAGATTCTTGTCGAACAACGGCAGATATTTTTCCGCAAAGGCGATAGGCACATCGAGGCGGAGCGAAGTCTGCACCGACGTGGGCAGCGTCTTCATGCAGTCGAAAATAGCGGCTGCCCATGTACCGATCATCGTTGCGACATACACGGCACGGTCATGAGCGAAGAACTTGCCGATAAAGGCCAGCAGGATAAGCGCAATGGCCGGGGGATAGATGAGCATGAGCATCGGGACGGAATACTCGATGATGGCACTCAGTCCAATGTTGGAAACGGCAAACGAAAACACCGTGAAGAGGATCGCCCAGGTGCGGTAGGAAATTTTGCCGTTCGTCATCTTGACAAACGTCTCCGAGCAGGCCGTGACAAGGCCGATGGAGGTCTTGAGGCAGGCAAAGGTGATGGTGAAGGCGAGGATAAACTGGCCCACGCCGCCGAGGTAATGACCCGCGATCTGCGTGAGGGCGATGCCGCCATTTTCGGACAGCTCGAAAATGCCTCTCGACTGCGCGCCGACCAGAATGGACAGCACGTAGATCAGCGCCATCAGCGCACCGGCAAGAAGACCGGAGGAGAGCACGTCCTCGGCGATGATGTCGTCGTTGTTGACACCCATGCGGCGAATGACGTCGATGACCACGATGCCGAAGGCGAGACCGGCGATGGCGTCCATCGTGCCGTAGCCCTCAATGAGCGCGGGAAAGAAGGAACCGTTCTGATAGGCCTCCGTCGGCTCGACCGAGGAGATCGCTGCGCCGGGGGAGAGCAGCGCCGCGATGATCAGCACTGCGAAGAAGAACAGGAAGAGCGGATTGATGATCTTGCCAATCCAGAGGGTGATCTTACCGGGGCGCAGCGAGAAGAACAGCACGAAGGCGAAGAACGCCGCCGAAAAGACAAGCAGATACAGCCACTCCGGCGAATCCGCGCCCAGCAAGGGCGTGATGCCGGTTGTGAACGAAACGGTCGCGCATCTCGGGATAGCGAAGAGCGGGCCGATGGTCAGGTACAGAAGGCAGGTAAAGAAAATGCCGTAGCCCTTGCCGACCTTGCTCGAGAGCGTCTGCAGGCCGTCGGAATGCGTGATGCCGATGGCGGCGACGCCGAAGATGGGGATGCCAACCGCCGTGATGATAAAGCCGATCATGGCGACGACCGCGTTGCGGCCGGCCATCTGGCCGAGATGTACGGGGAAGATCAGGTTGCCCGCGCCGAAGAACATTCCAAACAGCGTTCCGGCGACGAGAATCTTCTGCCGGAAGGTCAATTTTTTAGTAGTCATGGGATAATCAACTCCTTTGTGTTGAAAATATTACACCCTGCACTTGAAAAAGAGAAACGCTCGGTTATAATAGGTATATTACAAATCAAAATACCCTTTATAGGAGTGGGAATATGGACAGCAAAAAATTTGAAATTCTGATGACCGCCGTCAACCTCGGTAGCTTTTCCAAAGCGTCTGAGGTCGTGGGCTACACACAGTCGGGGCTGACGCACCTCATCAACGGTCTGGAGCGCGAGATTGGCATGAAGCTCATCCGGCGCGACCACAGCGGTATTTCGCTGACAGAGGACGGGGAGGCGCTGCTGCCCGCGATCCGCGAATACCTCAGCGCGACGGCGAAGCTCGAAAACCAGATCGAGACCATCACGCAAAAGCGGACGGCGACGATCCGAATCGCCGCTTATGCGAGCCTTGCCATGCACTGGATGCCGGAAATTCTGTACCGCTTCCGCCGCGTGTGTCCGGAGACCGACGTGGATCTTCGCATGGTGGACCACGAGCTCGAACCCTTTGAGCTGCTGGAGGAGGGGCGCACGGACGTCATCTTTGCCGCGCGGCAGAGCCACATCAACTGCGACTGGACACCGCTCTACTACGACGCGATGTACGCCATCCTGCCGGAGGACTATCCCACCGGCAGCGAAGAGACCTTCCCCATCGAGGAATTCGACGGAAAAGAATTCCTGATGCCCTACGGGCGCTTCGACATCGACGTGAACGCTGCGCTGAGTCCCAAAAAGGTGAAGCCGAATATCCGCCCCTGCCATGTGGACGATGAAACGGTCATCCGCATGGTCAGCAAGGGCCTTGGCATCACAATGATGACGGAGATCATGATGCGTGGGCGGACGCACGGCGTAAAGACGCTGCCGGTCAGCCCGAAAACGGGACGGGAGCTCGGCATCGGTATGCACTTGAGCAAGAACACGCCAGAGGAAATTCTGCGTCTGCGCGAGTGCGTGCTTGATTTCACGCGCGAGCTGATGTGAAAATTTCCCATCCGTGATTTAGAAACGGCTGCCCCATCAAAAAAGTAAAGCAGGGCGCTTGCCTAAAAGGCAAGCGCCCTGCTTTGTCGATTTTGGGAATGGTCTTATCCTTCGATTTTTGCCGAAGCCGCGCCATCACTCTTTTGCAGATGCGCATAGCGGCGCGAGGGGCGGAAGTACAGCACCGCTGCCAGCATTAGAAGCGCCGTGGTCGCAAGGCTGATGGGGAAGACCAGCATGATGTTCATAAACGTCTTGTACTGCGGGAAGACCCAGCGCAGCCAGCTCAGGCGGACGCCGCAGACGCCCAGCATCGTCAAAACGGCGGGCGGCAGAGAAATTTCAAAGCCGCGCAGGTAGCCGGAAAGCACCTCGTAGCAAAGGCTGAACAGGTGCGACGGCATGATCAGCATGAGGCGAATATAGCCCGTCTCTACCACCTGCGGGTCGCCGTTGAAGATGGTGAGCAGCGACTTTCCGAAAAAGAGAATCAGGGCGATGGCGACGCCGAGGCTGATGATGCCCTCGAGAAGACACAGCAGCAGCGTTTTCTTGCAGCGCTTGATCTCGCCCGCGCCGAAGTTCTGTCCGACGAATGTCGTGCAGGCCTGCGAGAAGGAGTTGAGGATATCGTAGGTGATGACCTCAATGTTGTAGGCCGCGCTCGATGCCGCCATGACGACCGTGCCGAGGCTGTTGATCGCGCCCTGAATGACGATATTCGCGATGGAGAACATCGCGCTCTGCACACCTGCGGGAACGCCGATGCGCAGAATTTGCTTGAGGCACAGCCCGTCGATGCGCAGCTTTTTCGGCTCAAGGCGGATGACCTTGTCCGTTTTAAGCAGGAAACCCCACAAGATCGCCGCGCTGACCGCGTTCGACAGCACCGTTGCGATCGCGACGCCGTCCACGCTCATGTGGAGCACAGCCACGAAGAAGAGGTTCAGGATCACGTTCAGAACGCCGGAGGCCGTCAGCGCGATCAGCGGAATTTTCGTCTCGCCCACGCTGCGGAAGACTGCCGCCTCAAAGTTGTAGAGCAGGATCACCGGCAGGCCCGCAAGATAGATGCGCAGGTATAGCAGCGCCAGCGGGAACACATCGTCCGGCACATTCAGCTGATTCAGCAGCGGAACGGCGAACAGCTCACCGATGATCGCCGCGATCAAACCGCCCAGCACCGCCACGACGATGGAGGTGTGCACCGCGTGGTGCACCATCGTGTCGTTCTTTTCGCCGATGGCGTGCGCGATCGTCACGTTCGCGCCCAGCGCGATGCCGATGAACAGGTTGACGATCAGGCTGATGATCGAGCTGTTCGTGCCGACGGCCGCGACCGCCACAGTGCGGAGCTCGCCGGTAAAGTTGCCGATGACGGCGATGTCCGCGGCGTTGAACAGCTGGCTCAAAATCGCCGTGGCCGCCACCGGAACGGCAAAGCGCGGGATCTTATCCCAGAGCGTCCCGTGGAGCATATCCAATGTTTTTTTCTGCGATGCAGCTTTCAACTCTACCGCCCCTTTCCGCAATTTGTCTGGCCCATGATATCACGCTTTGGCCCAAATGCAAGAGGCAGAAAAGCCAAAAGTGGAGCACAGCGCAAAGAATGCTTTGTTTTGCTGCGAAAAGCGCGGATACTCACAGGCATTCCTGCAAAATTTCGTAGATCTCGTCGTGCGTCAACTTTTTGCAGCAGCCAGCGGTGATGTTGGTGGAATCCGCGATGGCACGGAAATCGGTATCAGCGGGAATGCCAAGCTCGGTAAAGGTAGTCAGCAGACCGATTTCCTTAATGAACGCGGCCAGCGCGTCGATACCGGCAGCCGAGGTCTCCTCGTCGCTGCTCTTGGGTGCGATGCCCCACACATTCTGTGCAAACCGTGCAAACCGTGCCGCGCCGGACTTGTAAATGTGGCGGTACAAAACGGGGTGAATCACCGCCAGACCTGCACCGTGGTTGCAGTTGGTGTACGCGCCGAGCTGATGCTGGATCTGATGCGCCTGAAAATCCGTGACCTTGCCGATCTTCAGCACGCCGTTCTCTGCCATGGCGGACGCCCACGCCAGCTTTGCGCCCTCCTGCACCTTGGCATAAGTGGGGTTCGACATGATGCCGGAGAACTCCACAACGCACTTACCCGCGGCGTTCAGAATGCTCACGACTTCATCGTACACGCCGTTGCGCTTGATCGAGCCGCCGCCATAGGCCAGCATGACGGTTTCGCCAAAGTTTGCGAGCAGGCCGCCGAGGTACTCCTTCACGCCGCCTTTGCCGAAATATACCTTGGTCTTGTTTTCAAAAATAAAGTTATTCATCATAACGCATCCTCTCTGACCGTTTTTCTTGCGGTATTCGCCGCTGTTTGCTATCATTGCCGATGGCAACTTCCGGTTGATACTGCCGATTATAAATACCGGTTGTAACAACCGGTCAAGAGGTTTTTGAGGAAAAAACACAAATTTTTTACGCAGCAGAGAGGGATTACCATGCGCTACACCATGATGCAGGTCTGCAAGGAAACGGGCATGACCTATCAGGCCTTAAAATTTTACTGCAACGAGGGGCTTGTCCCCAACGTCAAGCGCGACAAAAACAACCGCCGCGTGTTTGACGAGCGGGACGTCGCGTGGATCAGCAGCCTGACGCGCCTGAAAAAATGCGGCATGAGCATTCAGGAGATGAAGGACTACCTCGCCCTCTGCCTGCAAGGCGAGCGCACCATCCCGCAGCGCAAGATCCTGCTGGCGCAGAAGCAGGAGGCACTGCGCGCAGGCATTCGGGAATTGCAGGGCAGCGTCGCCTACATCGACTGGAAGCAGAATTTTTACGACGAAGTGCTCTCCGGCAAGCGGCCGTATGAGAGCAATCTTATTTGGGTGGAAAAATAGGCGCAAGGCTGGCGTCAGCATAAAAAGCAGGAGGCGTACCGCTCGGTATCGCCTCCTGCTTGCATTCCTGCCGTATTTCATCCCAGCGCCACATCGAGCACCATCATCAGGCTGAAGCCCACGGCGAAGAACACCGTTCCGATGTTGGAGTGCGCGCCCTGCGACATTTCGGGGATCAGCTCTTCGACGACGACATAGAGCATCGCGCCCGCGGCAAAGCTCAGAAGATACGGCAGCGCCGGAACGATGAGCGATGCGGCGAGTATCGTCAGCACCGCGCTGATGGGCTCGACGATGCCCGAGAGCACGCCGCCCCAGAAAGCTCTTGCTTTGCCCATGCCCTCGGCGCGCAGCGGGAGCGAAATGATCGCCCCCTCGGGAAAATTCTGGATCGCGATGCCGAGTGAGAGCGCCAGCGCGCCCGCCGCCGTGATCTGCGCGCTGCCGGAGAGATAGCCCGCATACACCACGCCGACGGCCATGCCCTCGGGGATGTTGTGCAGTGTGACGGCCAGCACCATCATCGTCGTGCGCTGGAGCTGGCTCTTCGGCCCCTCGACCTGCCCGCTCTTGGCGTGCAGGTGCGGGACGACGTGGTCGAGCAGCAGCAAAAAGAGAATGCCGACCCAAAAGCCGAGAAACGCCGGCAGAAACGAGAGTTTCCCCATCGCCGACGACTGCTCGATGGCGGGAATCAGCAGGCTCCAGACCGAGGCCGCGACCATCACGCCCGCGGCAAAGCCCGTCAGCGAGCGCTGCACAGCGTCGCTGAGCGACTTTTTCATGAAGAACACGCACGCCGCGCCGAGCGACGTGCCGAGAAATGGGATCAAAATGCCGTAAAATGCTTCCATGTCGTTCACTGCCTTTTCTGTGTGAAATATCAATTCTGTTAAATGCATCTAACTTCTGGACATAGTATACCAGCGAAAGCCGCGGGATGCAAGTGCCGCGGGACACAGAAAGGGAACAGTCTGTCGCAGCGGACGGAGCGAGAAAGCGTATGTAGCAAAGAAAATATCGCAAAAATTTGCAAACCGCTCTTGCAATGCGAAAATCGCTGTGCTATAATACCTAAGGTCGATCGCCTTCCCGAAGGCAAGCGGGAAAGCAGGATATATTGGAAAGCTGCCCTGCGGCGGCTTTTCAAAAGACTACGAGTTAGAGCGAACTAACCGTTTACGCCGCGCCGGTGGGAACATCATATCAATAGGAACAGTGCCGCCTGATTTCAGGCGGCACTGCTTTTTGCGTTTTTGTGAAAAACAAAATGTTCAAACTTTCCTTTATTTAGGTTGGCGGGCAATAATGACCTCGTTCCAAGCGGCAGCCTCGTTGGCAGCAGCGGCGACATGTTCTACATCACGAACACCCACTGCCTGCTGACGCTCTCCGGCGTGAACATCGTCAACAATGACGCGGACGGTGCGCTGCTGCGCGTGGTCGGCAACTCCGCCAGCCGCGGCTGAGGCACGGCCGGCAGCAACGGTGCGCAGGTCGAATTCGCCGCAGACGGTCAGACGCTTTCTGGCGACATCATCGTCGATACCGTCTCGAATCTCACGATGACGATGAAAAACGGCAGCACCTTCACCAGCACCATCAACATCGTCGACAATGCCGAGGGCGGCACCGCCGTCAGCGACAACGCGGTCGTCACGATCGAGAACGGCTGCACGTGGAACCTGACCGGCAACTGCACGCTCACGAGCCTCACCAACAACGACACCATCAACTTCAACGGCTATACCATCACGCTGGCAGACGGCACGGTGCTGAAGTGAGCCCGCTTTACCCCTGCTGCTGTATATACTCCTCAATGGTGCGCAGGAAGGCCTCTCCGTAGCGGGAGGCCTTCCGCTCGCCGACACCCGAGACCTCAAGAAGCTCTGAGAGCGAGCGCGGCGCTTTCTCCGCCATGTCGGCGAGCGTCGCGTTCGAAAAGATGACGTAGGCGGGAACGCTCTCGCGTTTGGCAAGCTCCGCGCGCTGGGCGCGCAGTGCCTCGTAAAGGCTGTTTTCCTCGAATTCGTCCGAAAACGCGCCGCGCGGGTACTTTTTCTCCACCTTCGGCTCCACCCGTTTCTGCATCAACACGCATTCGCCGTCAAAGAGCACGGCAGATGCTTTTTTTGTGGGCCTGAGCGTCGAATAGTGCTGGTCGACCTCGAGATATCCCGCGGATTCGAGGTATTCGATGTATCGCTCGATGACGCTCGGCGACGTCTTATCCATGAGACCATAGGTCGACAGGCTCGCAAGGCCGAGCGACAAAAGCCGCTGGTCGCGGCTTCCTCGCAGGACCTGAATGACGAGCGTTTTGCCGACGTAGTACCCCAGCCGCTCGCGGATGCGCATGACGCACGATAAGATCATCTGCGCCGAGAGCGTGATGTCCTCGGTCTGGTAGGTCGCTTTACAGTTGGAGCAGTTCCCGCAGTTTGCGGGGTGTATCTGGCCGAAGTAGTCAAGCAGCCGCCCGCGCAGACAGTCGACGGATTTGCAGTACCCCGTCATCGCCTGCAGGCGCTCATAGTCGCGTTTGCGCACGAGCGCGGCATCCTCCTCCGAGAGCTGGTCGGCCCCGCCGTTTTCGATGAGAAAGCGCGCGGTCTCCACATCGGCGGGCGCAAAGAGCAGGACGCAGTCGGCATTCTCGCCGTCGCGTCCGGCGCGGCCCGCCTCCTGATAGTAGGCCTCAAGGCTCTTCGGCATGTTGTAATGGATGACAAAGCTGACGTTCGACTTGTCGATGCCCATGCCGAAGGCGTTCGTCGCGACCATGACGGTCTTGCGGTCAAACTGAAAATCGTCCTGATTCTGCTGCCGCTCCTCATCTGTGAGGCCCGCGTGGTAGCGCGTGGCGGCGATGCCGCGGTCACACAGGCTGTCGCACACGCGCTCGACCGCCGCGCGCGTTGCACAGTAGACGATGCCGCTTCTGCCTCTTCGCTCGTCAATGAGTGCGGCGAGGGCGGAAAACTTGTTTTTCGGGCGGCGCACGTCGAAATAGAGGTTCGGACGGTCGAAGCCCGTCACGATGCGATACGGGCTTTGCAGTTGCAAGAGCCGCAGAATGTCGGACTGTACCTGCTTTGTCGCCGTCGCGGTGTAAGCCGCGACGATGGGACGGCGCGGCAGAGCATTGATAAAGTCGACGATGCCGAGATAACTCGGGCGAAAGTCCTGCCCCCACTGTGAAATACAGTGCGCCTCATCCACGGCGAGAAACGACACGTCCATCTCCTGCATCAGCGATAAAAAGCTGTTCGTTTCCAACCGCTCGGGCGCGACGTAGATGAGCTTGTAGGCACCCTTGCGCGTGCGGGCGTAGACCGTGCGGATCTGCTCGCCTGTCAGTGAGCTGTTGATGTACGCTGCGGGAATGCCTGCGCTCTTGAGCGCTGCGACCTGATCCTTCATCAGCGAGATGAGCGGCGAGACGACGAGCGTGATGCCCGGCAGGAGCAGCGCGGGGATCTGATAGCAGAGCGACTTGCCCCCGCCCGTCGGCATGACGCATAGTGCATCACGCCCGGAGAGGATCGCGTCGATCAGCGCCTCCTGCCCCGCGCGAAACGCGCTGTGGCCGTAATATTGCTTCAAGATGCTGTACTTGTCCATAAATAGCGTCCGTTCCCGTTTTTCTATGATGTTACCCCAAGCGGAGCGAATTGTCCACGAAAAAATGCGGAAGTACATCGTCTCCCCTAAACCGTCCCACCTTTTAAGCGCTTATCCGGCAAATCGGGGCATTGCCCTCACAGGCAATGCCCCGATTTATTCATCTTTTATCAGCCGCGGCAAGCTGCGATAATCGCAGCAAAATCTTCCGCCTTGAGGGCGGCACCGCCAATCAGGCCGCCGTCGATGTCCGGCTGAGAGAGCAGTTCTGCTGCGTTGCCGGGCTTCATCGAACCGCCGTACTGGATGGTCAGCCCCTCGGCAACCGCTTCGTCGTAAAGCTCGCCTACTGTTGAGCGGATCATGGCGCAGACCTCTTCAGCCTGTGCAGCGGTGGCAGTCTTGCCCGTACCGATTGCCCACACAGGCTCATAGGCAACGATCAGGTGCTCCATCTGCTTGCTGTCGATCTCCTTGAGCGCAACCTTGAGTTGGGCGCGGATGATCTCATCCGTAATCCCCTGCTCACGCTGCTGCTCCGTCTCCCCGACGCAGAGGATCGCAGTCAGACCGGCATTCAGCGCGGCGGTCAGGCGGAGGTTGACGGTCTCGTTTGTCTCACCGAAGTACTGGCGGCGTTCGCTGTGGCCGATGATGACGTGCGTCACGCCGAGCGTCAGGAGCATATCGGTGCTGATCTCTCCGGTGTAGGCTCCGTTTGACGCAAAGTGGACATTCTGCGCGCCCGCCTTGATGCCGCTCTCTGCCGCGGCTTCGCAGGCAGTCTGCAGGCTGGTAAACGGCGGGCATACGACCACCTCGCAGGCAGTGGTATCGGCTACAGCTTTGATCTGTTCTATCAGCAAAGATGTTTCCTCTGCCGTTTTATTCATCTTCCAGTTGCCGGCAATGACGGTCTTACGCTTTATATTCATCGTTTCTCTCCCCATTTATTCAGCCAACACTTTTTTCAGATTTGCAAACCGCGGCAGCGAGTCGTTCTTCGTCAGGCACGGCTCTCCCTGAATGAGCGGCAGCGCATAGTCGATAAAATCACGTGTCACACCGTTCCCCTTGGCATTGATCCAATCCAGAGGGACTTTTTTCTCCGCATTTGCGACCTCGGTGAGCGGCAGCAGCTTCGTCTTGCAAACGTAGTGGCCGTCCACAGTCTCACGCTCAAAGGCGACCATCTTGTCGGTGATGCCGGCGACGGCGTTTTCTACCGCGGCACGACCGGCCATGACGGCCTCTTCGATATCGGTCTCGCTTGCGAGGTGTGCGCCGCAGCGCTGGAGCAGCGACAGCTCGATGCCGCGCACCTTCGCGCCGGTCTTTTCCTTCACGATGCTTGCCAGCAGCGCGGCGAGACCGCCGAGCTACGCGTGACCGAAGCCGTCCGTCGCGCTGGTCTTGGCCTCGGACACAAAGCTGCCGTCGGCATAGTGGATGCCCTCGGACACGGCGACCATGCAGCTGCCGGTCTCCTTATAAATGCGCTCGACGTCGGCAAGGAACGTGTCCATGTCGAAATCAGTCTCGGGCAGGTAGATGAGGTCGGGACCCGCGCCGTACTTCGTCGCGAGCGCGGCGGCGGCAGTCAGCCAACCGGCGTGGCGGCCCATGATCTCGACAATGCAGATCATGCCCGTGTCGTAAACGTGCGCGTCCTGATAGACCTCCATCAGGCTCGTTGCAATATACTTGGCGGCGCTGGCGTAGCCGGGGCAATGGTCGGTGCCGTAAAGGTCGTTGTCGATCGTCTTGGGCACGCCCATGACGCGGCACTCGTAGCC
>CEAB01004189.1_pt1 | contig 20851 bp, 22 predicted proteins | sample 557651 | NCBI WGS metagenome assembly CEAB01 (sample SAMEA3182046, study PRJEB8094) | gut metagenome | biome: human; feature: gut; material: Stool; isolation source: human stools | place: Canada | collected 2011-11-15
CCGGCCGCAGCTACGTCTATCAGGCCATGCGCGTGACCGGTGCAGGCGACCCGCTCAAGCCCGTCAGCGAGACGCTGCCCGGCAAGCTGCCCCAGCGCAAGCTGGTGACGACCGCTGCCGCCGGTTACTCTTCCTACGGCAACCAGATCGGCCTTGCCACCGGCCAGGTCGATGAGATCTACCACCCCGGCTATGTGGCCAAGCGGATGGAGATCGGCGCCGTCGTGGGCGCGACCCCCGCTTCCCACGTCCGCCGCGAGTGCCCGGCTCCCGGCGACGTCATCGTCCTGCTGGGCGGCCGCACCGGCCGCGACGGCATCGGCGGTGCCACCGGCTCTTCCAAGGCCCACAATCTGGGCAGCCTCGACCACTGCGGTGCCGAGGTCCAGAAGGGCAATGCCCCCATCGAGCGCAAGCTCCAGCGTCTGTTCCGCCGCGAGGACGCCTGCAAGATGATCAAGCGCTGCAACGACTTTGGTGCGGGCGGCGTTTCCGTTGCCATCGGCGAGCTGGCCGACGGCCTGTACATCGACCTGAACAAGGTCACCAAGAAGTATGACGGTCTGGACGGCACCGAGCTGGCCATCAGCGAGAGCCAGGAGCGCATGGCCGTGGCCCTTGCCCCGGAGGATGTGGACAAGTTCATCGCCATCGCCACCGAGGAGAACCTCGAAGCGACTCCCGTGGCCAAAGTCACCGAGGAAAAGCGCCTGAACATGGTGTGGAACGGCGTGTCCATCGTCAACATCAGCCGCGAGTTCCTGAACTCCAACGGTGCAGAGAAGCACCAGAACGTCCATGTGGAGCAGGGCACCGTCTGGCAGCCCCAGTGGTCCGGCATCACCTTCGCCCAGAAGATGAAGAACATGGTGGGCGACCTGAACGTGTGCAGCAAGAAGGGCCTGTCCGAGCGGTTCGACTCCACCATCGGCGCCGCCACCGTCCTGATGCCCTTCGGCGGCGCACACCAGCTGACCCCGCAGAACGCCATGGTGGCAAAGCTGCCCGTGGACGGCGAAACCACCACCTGCTCCGGCATGGCCTGGGGCTACAACCCCTACCTGATGAGCGCCAACCAGTATGTGGGTGCCCGGATGGCTGTGGTCGAGAGCGTGACCAAGCTGGTCGCCACCGGCTTCCGCTATGAGGACGCCTACCTGACCTTCCAGGAATACTTCGAGCGCCTGGGCTCCAAACCGGAGCGCTGGGGCAAGCCGCTGGCCGCTCTGCTGGGCGCACTGGATGCCCAGATGGGCCTTGGCATCGCCTCCATCGGCGGCAAGGACAGCATGTCCGGCTCTTTTGAGCAGCTGGATGTGCCGCCCACGCTCGTCTCGTTCGCGACAGCCATCGGCAAGGCCGGCCGGGTGGTCTCGACCGAGTTCAAGAAGCCGGAAAGCACCGTCGTGCTGGTGCGGCCCATTCTGGACCCGGAGACTGGCTGCCCCAACTTCTTCTCGCTGAAGGCCAACTACAAGATGGTCGAGCAGCTCATCGAAGAGGGTATGGTCGCCGCTGCCTGCTCGGTGGGCTACGGCGGTCTGGCTGAGGCTCTGTTCAAGATGGGTCTGGGCAACCGCATCGGCTTCAAGATGATGGCCGACAAGACCACGGCAGAGATGTTTGCGCCCATGTACGGCTCCATCGTGCTGGAAATGGTGTCCGATTCGCCTGCCGGTGAGCTGCTGGGCGAGACCACCAAGGACTACACCTTCGAGTGCTGCGGCGAAACGCTGGATATGGCCGAGCTGCAGGAGATCTGGGAGTCCAAGCTGGAGCCGGTCTACCCCTACCGCAAGGCCGGTGCCAATGTGGACAAGATCAACGGCCGGCTGGAAGCTCCCGCCGCTGCGCCCAAGATCGGCGTTGCAAAACCGAAGGTCATCATCCCGGTCTTCCCCGGCACCAACTGCGAGTACGACACCGCCCATGCCTTTGCGCGCGCCGGTGCTGACCCGGAGATCTTGGTCATCCGCAACCTGACCCCGGCGGACGTCACCGCCAGCTGCGAAGCACTGGTCAAGGCCATCGGCGAGAGCCAGATCGTTATGCTGCCGGGCGGCTTCTCCGGCGGCGACGAGCCGGACGGCAGTGCCAAGTTCATCGCCTCCTTCTTCCGCAACCCCGCTGTCACCGAGGCAGTGCGTGAGCTGCTGCAGAAGCGCGACGGCCTGATGCTGGGCATCTGCAACGGCTTCCAGGCCCTCATCAAGCTGGGTCTGGTGCCCTACGGCGATATCCGCCCCATCACCAGCTATGACCCGACCCTGACCTTCAACACCATCGGCCGCCATCAGAGTATGCTGGTCCGCACCCGCATCGCCTCCACTGGCAGCCCCTGGCTGAGCAACTGTGCTGTGGGCGATGAGCACACCGTGGCCATCAGCCACGGCGAGGGCCGCTTCGTGGCTCCGCAGAACGTGCTGGACGAGCTGGTCCGGAACGGCCAGGTCGCCACGCAGTATGTGGATCTGGACGGCCAGCCCACCATGGATCAGCGCTACAACCCCAACGGCTCGCTCCTCGCCATCGAGGGCATCACCAGCCCGGATGGCCGCGTCTTCGGCAAGATGGGCCACTCCGAGCGCAGCGGTGAGTACCTGTACAAGAACGTCACTGGTGATAAGTACCAGCCGATCTTTGAGGGCGGCGTAGACTATTTCAAGATTTGATGGTATGATATAAGAAAACTCCCCCAGCCGCCTGCGGCGACAGTCCCCTCTGGGAGGGGGCCAAAAGGCTCCCTCGTTGAGGGAGCTGGCACGCGAAGCGTGACTGAGGGAGTTGTTTTCAGGAGGAAACCTTAATGTCTCAGCATGACCGCTATATCAGCCCGTTTTCCACCCGTTACTCCTCCGATGAGATGCAGTACATCTTCTCGGATGACAACAAGTTCCGCACCTGGCGCCGTCTGTGGGTGGCGCTGGCCCGCGCAGAGATGAAGCAGGGCTTGACCAACATCACCCCCGAAATGGTGGAGGAGCTGGAAGCCCATGTGGACGATATCAACTACGATGTCGCCATTGCCCGCGAGAAGCTGGTCCGCCACGACGTCATGAGCCATGTCTACGCCTACGGCCAGCAGTGCCCCAAGGCGGCAGGCATCATCCATCTGGGTGCGACCAGCTGCTACGTCGGCGACAACACCGACATCATCGTGATGCGTCAGGGTCTGGAGCTCATCCGCAAAAAGCTCATCGGTGTGCTGGCCAAGCTGGCCCGTTTTGCCGAGGAGTACAAGGACATGCCCTGCATGGCCTACACCCACTGCCAGCCCGCTCAGCCCACCACCGTGGGCAAGCGCGCGACCCTGTGGGCCAATGAGCTGGTGATGGACCTGCAGGAGATCGACCATCGTCTGGCTGTGCTGCAGCTGCGCGGCGTCAAGGGAACCACCGGCACCCAGGCTTCCTTTATGGAGCTGTTCAAGGGCGACGCGGATAAGATCCGTGCCGTGGACGCTTCCATTGCCGAGGAGATGGGCTTCGACCCCGAAGCTGTCATCCCGGTCTCCGGCCAGACTTACAGCCGCAAGGTGGATTCCTTCATCCTCAACGCGCTGGCCGGCATTGCCCAGAGCTGCATGAAGTTCGCCACCGACCTGCGCCTGCTGGCCAACTTCAAGGAGATGGAAGAGCCGTTCGAGAAGAACCAGATCGGTTCCTCCGCCATGCCGTACAAGCGCAACCCCATGCGCTGCGAGCGCATCTGCGCACTGAGCCGCTATCTGATGGTGGACGTGCTGAACCCCAGCTTCACCACCGGCACCCAGTGGTTCGAGCGCACCCTCGACGACAGCGCCAACAAGCGCGTTGCCATGGCCGAGGGCTTCCTGGCGGCAGACGCCATCCTGAACATCATGCTGAACGTCACCGACGGCATCGTGGTCTACCCCAAGGTCATCCGCAGCCGTCTGATGGCGGAGCTGCCCTTCATGGCCAGCGAGAACATCATGATGCAGGCCGTGGAAAAGGGCGGCAACCGTCAGGAGCTGCACGAGCGCCTGCGCCAGCATGCCATTGCCGCGGGCAAGCAGGTCAAGGAAGAGGGCCTGCCCAACGATATGGTGGACCGCATCGCCGCAGACCCTGCCTTTGGCCTGACCAAAGAGGAGATCGTGGCCGGTCTGGTGCCCGAAAACTTTGTGGGCCGCGCTCCCCAGCAGGTGGAGGAGTTCATCGCCCACATCCTCAAGCCCATCTTTGACGCCAACCCCGATGCGATCGAGCAGCATGCTTCGTTGAGCGTGTAAAAGCAGGCGGGCTGTTCGGCCGCCTTCCGGCAAAAATGGAAGACTGCGCGAAGAAGCGTGAAATAAGATTTGCTGCGCCTTGCTGTTTTGGCAGGGCGCAGCTTTGCTATCACAAGGAGAACCCATGCGATTGGATAAATATCTGGCCGAGACGGCCCAGTGCACCCGGAGCGAGGCGAAGACGCTGCTGCAAAAGGGAAAGGTGACCGTGAACGGCACGCTCTGCAAAAAAGGGGACACCCAGCTCCGGGAGACGGATGTGGTGGCCGTGGAAGGGAGACCGCTGGCGTACCAGAAGTTCGTCTACATCATGCTGAACAAGCCCGAAGGTGTGGTCAGCGCCTCCACCGATAAGCGGGACACCACCGTCGTGGACCTGCTGGGCGACGCCTACCCCCGGCGGGAGCTGTTCCCGGCCGGGCGGCTGGACAAGACCAGCACCGGCTTCGTGCTGCTGACGGATGACGGCGGCTTTGCCCACGACATCCTGGCCCCGAAGCGCCATGTCTCCAAGACTTACACCGTCACGCTGGACACGCCGCTGACCGCTGAAATGAAAGCGGGCTTTGCGGCGGGCGTCACCCTGGCGGACGGCACGGCACTTTCCCCCGCCGAGGTGGAGGCCCTGACGCCCGACGGCCTGACGGTGCGGGTGCTGCTCAAACAGGGGGTCTACCACCAGATCAAGCGGATGTTCGGCGTTTACGGCGCGGGGGTCAACGCCCTGCACCGGGACGCCATCGGCGGCCTTGCGCTGGATGCGGCCCTTGCGCCGGGGCAGTGGCGGGAGCTTTCGGACGCTGAAGTGGCAGAAATTACCGGCTGAAGGGGTCGGCTTTTCACCCCATTTTCAAAAAAACATCACAATTTCCCGGTAAAATACAGATAAGAACCACGCAAAAAGGCGCTTTTTAGGCCGTGTCAGACCCCTGAAAGATAATTTCAACAAGAAAAATAAAAATTTTTTGGTGAAATATGTTGCAAAAGTAAATTCTTTTGTGTAAAATAGATAATGTAATGCGGCGAAATTGTTAAAAATCACAATCTCGCCCCTGCGGCTTGCACAAAAGAGGAAAAGGGGTATCCATTTATGGCCAATAGAGTATTCCAGAGCGTGATCTACCAGATGAAAGACGCAATCGACCGTGTGGTCGGCGTGGTGGATGAGACCGGTGCAGTGATCTCCTGCTCGGAGCTGAACCTGATCGGAGAAGTGCGCGAAGGCTTTATGGCGGAGCGCCTGACAGCGGGCGACCGTTTTGTGCGGGATGGCTACACCTATCAGCAGTTCTCCAGCGCCAAGCACAACGACTACGCTGTCTTCGTGGAGGGCGCGGACGAGACCGCCGGTCAGTTCGCGGCGGTGCTGTCCATCAGCCTGCAGAGCATCAAGCAGTATCACGATGAAAAGTTCGACAAGTCCAACTTCATCAAGAATGTGGTGCTGGACAACATCCTGCCCGGCGATATCTACGCCAAGGCCAGAGAGCTGCACTTTGCCACCGACGTTTCCCGCGTCGTGTTCATCGTGCGCGTGACCAGCGGCGGCGATATCTCCGCTTACGATGTCGTCAGCAGCCTGTTCCCCGATAAGCAGAAGGACTTCGTCTTCAACATCAGCGAGACCGACACCGTTCTGGTCAAGGAGATCCGCAAGGGCATCGACCGCACCGATATGGAAAAGCTGGCGGCCAGCATCGTGGATACCCTGTCCGGCGAGCATTACATCAAGGCGGTCGTGGGCATTGGCACCCCCATCTCCAATGTGAAGGATCTGGCCACCTCCTTTAAGGAAGCCCAGATCGCCATGGAGGTGAGCAAGGTCTTCGATACCGAGAAGCAGATCATCCGCTACGACAACCTCGGCATCGCCCGCCTGATCTACCAGCTGCCCACCACCGTGTGCGAGATGTTCCTGCGCGAGGTGTTCAAGCAGGGCAGCATCGAGAGCCTGGATCAGGAGACGCTGTTCACCATCCAGCGCTTCTTCGAGAACAACCTGAACGTCTCTGAGACCAGCCGCGGCCTGTTCGTCCACCGCAATACGCTGGTGTATCGTCTGGAAAAGATCAAAAAGCTGACCGGCCTGGACCTGCGTGAGTTCGACGACGCTATCGTCTTCAAGGTAGCATTGATGGTCAAGAAGTACCTGTCCAACAACCCGGCCAAATATTGATGTTTGCTGTGCGGCACAAAGCCGCCGGCGCTGGAACCGGCCGCTCGCAACCGATGCTGGCCGGTTCTTTTTGGGTACTGACCAAATAACTACGTCAGGAGCAACTAAACTGATGATTGATTTTGAACATGTTTCCAAGCAATATAAAAAGGGCACGAAGCCCGCGCTGGAGGACATCAACTTCCATGTGGACGACGGCGAGTTCGTCTTCCTGCTGGGCCACTCCGGCGCAGGCAAATCCACCCTGCTCAAGCTCATCCTCCGGGAAGAGAAGGCCAGCCAGGGCCGTGTCCTGGTGAACGGCAAGGATGTTGCGAAGGTCCGCCGCCACAAGATCCCCTATCTGCGCCGTCAGATGGGCATCATCTTCCAGGACTTCCGCCTCATCCCCACCATGACGGTCTATGAGAACATCGCGTTCGCCATGCACGTGACCAACATCGGCCGCAGGCAGATCAAGGAGCGTGTGCCCTACATGCTGGAGCTGGTCCATCTGGAAGACAAGGCCAACGTCTACCCGGAGTTCCTCTCCGGCGGCGAGCAGCAGCGCGTGGCCGTGGCCCGCGCACTGGCGCATGCGCCCAAGCTCGTCATCGCGGACGAGCCTACCGGCAACATCGACCCCGAACTGAGCCTTGAGATGATGGAACTTCTGGAGCGGGTGAGCGGCATGGGCATCACCGTGCTGGTCGTCACCCACGAACACGAGCTGGTCCACCGCTTCCACCGGCGGGTCGTGACCCTGAAGGATGGCCGCATCGTCTCCGACATCCCGGCCGACCGGGAGGCAGAGCCGGATCTGGCGCTGCCGCTGGACAGCCTGGAGAAGACCGGCGAGATCACACTGGAGACCGGAAAGGAGGCACTGGTATGAAACCTTCCGCCTTTGCATTCCTGACCCGGCGCGGTGTGCGCAACCTGGGCAAGCACTGGGCCATGACCATTGCCTGCATCGCCTCTCTGAGCGTCTGCATGACGCTGAACACCTTTGCAAACCTGGCCGAGGTCAATGTGGACAGCATGGTCAACTATCTGGGCCAGCAGAACGAGATGGTCGTTTTCGTGGACCCGGAGGCCGACGATGCCGCCACCGCCGCTGTGGGCGAGCGCATCGCCTCCACCCCCGGCGTCAGCGGGGTGCAGTTCATGTCCAAGCAGGACACCCTGAATGCCTACAAAGGCTTCCTGTCGGATTATGCCTCCCTGCTGGACGAATTTGAAAACGACAACCCCTTCAAGGCCAACTACCGGGTCTCGCTGAGCGATCTCAGCCAGATGGCTTCCATCAGCCAGACCTTCCAGACCATCCCCGGTGTGTACAGTGTCTCGGCGCCGGTGGAGATGACGCACACCTTCGTGGAGATCCAGCGGGCCGTGACCAAGGGCGGGCAGATCGTCATCCTCGTCCTGATGGCGGTCAGCATCATCACGGTGGGAAGCACCATCCGCCTGAGCGTCTTCGCCCGGCGGCGGGAAATCGAGATCATGAAGTATGTGGGCGCGACCAACGCCATGGTCACGTTGCCCTTCTTCATCGAGGGCCTGACCATGGGCCTTATCTCCGGCGCGATCACCTCGGCGGCGAGTATCGGCGGCTACTACTACATCGTGCAGGTATCCGGCACTTTCGGCGGCCTGTGGGAGATGCTCATGGGTGCGGCCCTCGTTCCGGTGGAGAACGTCTGGCAGACGATCCTGCTCTACAGTCTGGCGGCGGGTGCGCTCATCGGCGGTCTGGGCAGCATGTTCTCCATCCGCAAGCACCTGAATGTGTAAGCGAAGGGGGAGACCACGATGAAAGCAAAACATTCGGCCGGGTTCCGGCTGTATCACCGCCCCGCCCACGCAAGACCCAGCCGCTACCCCGGCCGCGCGATGCGGGCGGCCAGCCTGTTTCTGGCCATGGCCTGCCTGCTGCTGACCGTTTCGGTCTACCCGGCCGCGGCGGCGACCAGCATGTCCAGCCTGCAGAACAAGCTGAACAAGCTGAGCCAATCCATCGAGCAGCACAAAAAAGAGCTGTCCGACGCCAAAAAGAAAGAACAGGCCGCCAAGGCTCTGGAATCCGAACTGAAGGAAAAGGTCACGGTGGTCCAGGGGCAGATCAGTGTGCTCAAAACGCAGATCGCTCAGGTGCAGAACAGCATCGGCCTCAAGGAGCAGGAGATCGCCGCCAAGGAAGAGGAGATCGCCGCCAAACAGGAGGAGATCGCCGCCAAGCAGGGCGAGATCGACGCCCAATGGAGTGCCTTCAAGGGCCACATGGCCGCCATGCAGGAGCTGCGGGAGGGCGGCAGCGTGGCGATGCTCTCCTCGGTCACCAACCTGTATGAGCTGTTGACCTTCAACGAAGCATTGCAGGACATCTCGGTCAAGGATACCGAGATCCTGACCAATATGCGCAACGCGAAGGAAGCGCTGGAAAACGACAAGCTCCAGCTCGAAGAGCAGAGAGCCGAACTGAAGACGCAGAAGGCAGACCTGCAGAGCAAAAAGGCAGATCTGGATGCACAGAACAACCAGATGAGCGCAAAGCAGAAGGAGCTGAACTCCAGCGTCGCTGCCGCCAAGATGAGCGCAGCCGAGGCTCAGCAGGCCCAGAAGGATGCGCAGGCGGCCATCGAGTCGGATGAGATGAACTATGAGGCGGTCAAGAAGGAGATCCAGAAGCTCATCGCCCAGGCGGCTGCGGCCAAGCCGCAGCTGAGCTTCACCGGCTTCATCTGCCCGCTCAAGAGCTATACCCGCATCTCCAGCGAGTACGGCTGGCGCAAGAACCCGGTGACGGGCGTGAACAAGCTCCACGCCGGCACCGACTTTGCGGCCCCTGCCGGAACGCCCATCTATGCCGCAGCCAGCGGCTATGTGCAGGTGGCGGGCTGGTCCAGCGGCGGCTACGGCAACTATGTCATCATCTACCACGGCAAGATGTCGGATGGCAACCAGTACAGCACACTGTACGGCCACATGCGCTCGGTGGCGACCTCTGCGGGCAAATATGTCAAGCAGGGCGAGATCATCGGCTATGTGGGCAGCACCGGCAACTCCACCGGTAACCACCTCCACCTTGAAGTCTGGAAGGGCGGTTCCAAGGCCAATGCCGTGAATCCTAGAAGTTATATTCCCATAAGATAATTCCTGATGGTATCAAAGGAGGCCGTTCGGTCCTATGAACGAAGAAAAACGCAAGCGCATCCTGCGCTGGGGCTGCCTGATCCTGGCAGGGGTGTTCACCCTCTCTCTGCTGGGCAGTGTGGTCGTGATGCTGCTGGTCTGACCGAGGAGGAAACCACACAATGAATCGCAAAATCTCTGTTGGCATGGCGGTCAGCATCGTGATCCTTGCCATGACGGTGACCTTTTCTATCACGATGCTGGTGGCGATGCGCCTGTTCGACAGCACCGTTTCCAGCGTGAAGGAAAAGGAGAGCATGTACAATAAGATCGCCGAGGTGGACCGCTACGTCCGCAGCAACGATTATTACCAGATCGACGAGACCACCCTGTACGACCGCCTGACCGCAGGCTATCTGCTGGGCACCGGCGACAAATACGCCCGGTATTATACGGCCTCCGCATACACGGACCTGATGAACGCCCAGAACGGCACCCTGCTGGGCATCGGCGTGGAACTGGCCGTGGACCAGTCCGGCTACGCCAAGGTGACCAAGGTCTACGACGAATCCCCGGCCAAGGAGGCCGGCATCACGGTGGGCTGCTACATCACCGCCGTGGACGGCACCGACGTCAAGAGCTTGAGCGGTGTGGATGCCATCCAGACTCGCCTGCGCGGCGAGTCCGGCACGAGCGTCAATGTGACCTGGCTGGACAGCGAGGCAACCGAGCACACCGTAGACCTGACACATTCCGGCTACTCGACCACAACGGTGGATTTCCAGATGCTGCAGGGCAATGTGGGTTATATCAAGATCCGTCAGTTCGATGCCTCTACCCCCAGTGAGCTGGACTACGCCATCCGCAGCCTGAGCGCCAACAATGCCCTGAGCCTGGTCTTCGACCTCCGCGACAACGGCGGCGGCCTGCTAGACGATGCCCTCAGCTGCATCGACCTCGTGGCCCCGGAAGGGACGCTGGCCTATGCCGAGGATCAGAACGGCACCCGCACCGTGCTGGGCAGCAGCACCGGCGACTCGTATGTCAGCCTGCCCATGGTCTGCCTGGTCAATGGCAACACCGCCAGCGCGGCCGAGCTGTTCGCCAGCAGTCTGCGCACCCTGAACGGTGCCCGCCTGGTGGGCACCACCACGATGGGCAAGGGCACCATCCAGAGCAGCCCTCAGCGCCTTTCCGATGGCAGTGCCGTGGTCATCACTGTGGCAAAGCTCATCTGCGGCGACGGCAGCTGCTTCGACGGCACCGGCCTGAGCGTGGATGTGGACCGCCCGCTGACGGCGGATGAGCAGACCGCGTATTACGACTACACCGTTGAGAACGACCCGCAGATCCAGCGTGCCGTCAGCACGGCGCAGCAGATGAGCGGCACCACCACCGTCAGCGGCGTCAACGAAGCAGCTTCCAGCGAAGCTGCTTCCGACAGCACCGCAGCCGAGGCAGCTTCTTCGGAGGCCGCTGCGTCCAGTGAGACCGCTGCCGAAAGTGCTGCTTCCAGCGAGGAAACGGCCTCTTCCACCGCAGAATAAACAAAACCAGATACCGCAAAGGCCCCCGGCGCTCCTGCCGGAGGCCTTTTTGCCCGAAGAAAGGATGGAACTTATGCCGGAGCTGACCGACCTGTCTTACGTCCGCGCCCTGTGCGAGAAATATGATTTTGCCCTATCCAAGGGCTTTGGCCAGAACTTCATCATCAACCCCGGTCTGCCCCTCAAGATCGTGGATGCCAGCGGCGTGGATCGACGCTATGGCGTCATCGAGATCGGCCCCGGCATCGGTGTGCTGACCCGCGAGCTGGCCCGGCGCGCCGCAAAGGTCGTCTCCATTGAGGTGGACGAGCGCCTGCCGCCCCTGCTGGAGGAGACGATGGCCGGTGTGGACAACTTCAAGCTGGTCATGAACGATGTGCTCAAGGTGGACCTCCGCGCCCTCATCGAGGAGGAGTTCCCCGGAATGCCGGTGGCCGTCTGCGCCAACCTGCCCTATTACATCACCAGCCCCATCGTCATGAAGCTGCTGGGCGACCGCCTGCCTGTGGAGAGCCTGACCGTCATGGTCCAGAAAGAGGCCGCCGACCGTCTGGCCGCGGCCCCCGGCACCCGCGCTTCCAGCGCCATCAGCTGCGCGGTGAGCTACTACGCAAAGCCGAAGATGATGTTCACCGCCGCACCGGGCAGCTTCTACCCGGCCCCCAAGGTGACCAGCGCCGTGGTCCGGATGGACATCCGTCCCACCCCCGCAGTGCAGGTGGAAGATGAGGACGGCTACTTTGCCCTCATCCGCGCAGCCTTCGGGCAGCGCCGCAAGACCGCCGCCAACGCCATCGCCAGCGGCCTCGGCCGCTCCAAGGAGTCGGTCATCGCCGCCATTGAAGCGGCCGGGTTCGATGCCCGCATCCGCCCCGAAGCCCTGACGCTGGAGGATTTTGCCAAGATCCAGCAGGCCCTTGCGGCGCAGTGAGCAGACCGTCTGCCTGCGGCGGGAACACCGGCCCGCAAACAAACCCGGAAATCAAAAATCAGCCTTGCCAAACCCGCCCGCTGGTGGTATACTATTCTGGTAGTGTTCGCTAGTGTGGCGCAATGGCAGCGCAACTGATTTGTAATCAGTGGGTTGCAGGTTCAACTCCTGTCACTAGCTCCACGAAAAATCCTGCGATATACCGCTAGAATGGCGGCGTATATCGTGGGATTTTTGCTTTTATATGCATTGCAAACCCATCAGAATGTGCCTTGTTTGTGCCTTATTGCTCAAAAAATGCCTTAAAGAGCGCCTTGTGCCGGATGCCCGGCGGCGTGGGCGGGGCGGTTCAGGCTGCGAGATTTGCGGGCAGTCTGGGTGTGGCTGCTGCGCGTGCCGGATGGTGTCCGCCGGGGGCTTTCCCACCACAAGGACGAGTGTAGCGCGTACCGGTCTGGCTGTGCACTATTGGGTATGGATGCCACTGTGAAACAACGGTGATAGGATGAAATGTTTTGATTACGTATTGACATATTACGTATAAAATAGTATACTATACCTGTAAGGAGTTGACGGCTATGCCATTAAAACCGCGCGAGATGGAAAAGATAATCCTTGCGGATGGCTGGGTGTTCAAAGAGCAAAACGGCTCGCACAGGCAGTATGTACATCCAACCAAAGAAGGCAAGGTTACTATCCCTTTCCACAAGGGCAAAGAGCTTGACAGACGAACAGAGTTATCTATTCGGAGACAGGCGGGGCTTAAATAAGCCCTTGCCCTTTCTCCAAACACGTTAGGGGGCATGAGTATGTTGTCTATGTATCCAGCCTGTTTCTACAAAGAGAATGACGGCTATTCGGTGATCTTCCCGGATTTGAATTATCTTGCAACGCAGGGTGATAGCTTTGAGGACGCTATGCAAATGGCTGTGGAATGCCTTGCAAGCTATCTATATACCGCACAGCGGGATGGGGATGCAATCCCTGCGCCGTCTAAGCTGGCGGATGTTGACCCGGTGGCCGTGTCCAAAGAGCTTGACCCGGATATGCCGGTGGGTGAAGCAATCGTGAATGTGGTTTCTGTGGATGTGGCAGAGTATGCCAAAAAGCATTTTGAAAAGTCTGTCAAGAAAACCCTTTCTATTCCGGCGTGGCTGAATGATGCCGCAATGGCGCAGGGGGTCAACTTCTCCAGGGTGCTGCAACAGGCTTTGAAAGAGCAGTTGCATCTTGCCTGATTGCTGCCGCCGGGCGGTGCCCGGTTCTATCATGCAAAAGAAAAAGCCTGTCCGGCTTGATAGTCGGGCGGGCTTTCGTGCTGTCTGGGGGCTGATCGTGTGGGGCTGCGGGCGTTGCACAGCTTCCAGCGTGGGCGGCTGGGTGTCTGATCTGAGCCGTGTGGGTGTGTGCTGCGTGTGTCCGGGATGCCGCCGGGCGGTCTGATCGTTGGCGTGTGTGCGGTGCTGGGCGTTCTCCTGCCGGTGCTGCGGCGCCGCCAGAGCGTGGCAGCTATGTGGGTTTGGGATTCTTCCCAACAAGTTCTTGCAACGCAAGGGGCCGTGTATGTACAGGGCCATTGCTTGCAAGAGCAGCGTATTGTATATACGTCTGCCCTGCTTGCAAGCACTAGGCCCTCTGCAAGAGCACACGACTTTCCGTGAAAGTCTAGTGTGTTACACCTTGCCGCCGGGCGGGGTGTACGTTCTCGGTGTGCTCCCGGTGTGTTCATCATCCGATCTGCCGGACGCCGTGGGCGGTCTGGCTTTGCTCTGTCGGGGGCGGGTCGCCCTGCTCAAAGTACCGGGCCAGACTGTCCAGATTCACAAGCCAGCCGCGCCCGGCATTCACATACCGGATTTTTCCGGTCTTGCAAAGCCGCCGGATATAGGACGGTGACAATCCATAGATTTCAGCGGCTTTCTTAACGGTTCCCATGTTCGGATAGCGAATCGTATTATTCAAGCAATGCACCTCTTTCCCTTCTGGTCGATGTGTGTCGCTCTCTGTGTGCCTGCATTAAACCATGGAGGGGGCTATATTTCAAGAGGGGCGAACGTGAACAGCGGTGCAGCGGGATGCAGCATTGATGAGCGGGAATCCCTACACCCATTTGGAATAACGTGGAATCTCTTTGCATCTGGTGCCACGGGGTGCCGTCCTGTGTCGCGGGGTGCCGTGGCTTGCATCAGGTTTTCCCGGCGGAATATGGATAGATAGCGCGAAAATCTGCCAAGCAGAATGTTTGATGAAATTTTATCATGATAAAAATGAGCATGCAGCAACAAGCCCCCGCGCGACATTGTGAGTGCCGGGCGGGGGTCGTGATGTATTGTGCAGAATGACGGACATTCACGCGCGTGCACAGGCGCACGAGGCTAGCGGGATTGTCAGGGGACACCACGAGTAAGGCCAACGAGTGAAGCCGTTATTTTTTGGGGCCGGGGGTACTGGGCTTTTTCATCAGCCCGCCGGGTGTGCTTCCTGAGGGTCTTTTTTCAGGAGCTTCAGCAGAGTAGGCACAAGCTCTGGCTTCTCTTTCAATACAGACAAGAGCTCGTCCTGATTCTCTGTGGCTTTATCTTTTTGCAGGCACTCGAAGTAAGATTGACACTCTTTGTCAATCTCCCTCTCAAAATCATCCAGCTGGCAGTGAATCGCAAAGAGGCCGGGGAAGAATACTGCGGGGTCATCCTCGCCCTTTTCCATGGCGGTCTCCATGGCTAAAACAAGCTTGGAGATGCCGCGCAGAATATACAAATCAGTCTGAATGTTCGATATGACGTGGAATGCGTTGTGGTCGCTCATGGTATTATCCTCCATTTTCTGTGCTGCACTTTGATGCAGAAGTGTTGTTTGACTGCCCTGCCGGGTGGATGGGGTTTAGGTGTCCACTGTGGACACTTTTGGGCTGTCAGCTGTGCATATAATCTTTGAACAGATGGTATACGGTCTGCAAGTAGGCCAGTGGCAGCGAAGTATTATCCATTGCCCGGCGGATGCCTGCGAGATATTCGGCCCGATGGGCGTCGTACTGGTACAGTGTACGATTGATGGGCTTATTGGGGTCAATTTCTTTCATGCGTTTTCACCTCCTAGCGTCGATTTCTAAAAAGCGCTGCCGTTCTTTGTCAAACTGGATGGGAATAGGCCCGGTTTGACCCTCTTTGTTCTTGGCAAGGCTCGCTTGGAATTGCTGGCCCTTGTCGTTGGTGATGATATTCTCAACCAGAAGCAAAACGGCGTCTGCATCCTGTTCCAGCTGCCCGGACTCTTTCAGATCAGCGGTAGATGGAACGATGCGGTCAGCATTGCGGTTCAGCTGGGCCAAGGCAACCACAAGAATGCCTGTGGTCTGGGCCAGCTCGTGCAGGGCGATGGAAATTCCTGTGATGGCTTGATAGCGGTCTTTGGTCTTGCCGTCTGCCAGCAGCTGCAGATAGTCGATAAAAACGACCTGTGCTTGCATCCGTTGGGCTTGCGCCTTTACCCATCCTACGCCCCGGCCAGAAGCAGAGCGGATGAACAACGGCAGATTGTGCAGCTCTGCAAGGCGGTCAAGCTCTGATTGCGGCACAGTCTTGGCTTTTACGTCCGCCAAAGGAACCGCCAGACGGTTGGCAATGATGCGTGTTGTCAGCGTGGCCGGGGACGTCTCTAGGCTGAAATAGCACACGCGGAAACCCCGCCGGGCCATCTCACAGGCCATTTGCAGAGACAGCGCTGTTTTACCAGAGCTCGGACGGCCACCAAGAATAAACAGATTGCCGGGTGATAGATTCAAGTTACGGTCCAGCACGGAAACCCCGGTGGGAATGTACCGTGGAGCCTTATCTTTGTTGCGGATGTACTCTTCTGTCAATTCACCGATGCTCTGGAAATCGTCACTGTTCTGGCCCAGAGTCAAAGCCTCACCCATCTGGCTGTACAGTTCAGGCAGATCATCATAGGCAGCGTTGGCGGATTGCAGAGCATAGGACTGGAAGCGAGTCAGTGCAGCCTGTTCCTGCACGAGTCGCACCCATGCTTCCACGTTTGAGCGAGTCGGGCGGACGCATTCGGCGGAATATTCCTCGACACAGCCCATAACAGCGGCTTCCTGAGCCGGATAGCGTGCACAAATCTGCACGGTGTCCAATATGCCTGTGGATATCCAGAAGCCTTGCAGGGCGGCAAAGATGGGCTGTACATCTGGCGCAAAGTCGGAGATGTCTAGCACAGGCAGGGCATAAGAAGCAAGCTCCGGCTGTACCAGCAGGGTGCCAAGAAGCACTTTTTGGACGTTCACCGCAGCACCTCCATCTTCTGCCAGTCCTCTCCGGCGGGTTCCTTGGCCTTTTTCCGTGCATCCCGCCGGGTTTCAACATCTCCCAGTGTGCGGACTCCATCGGCCTGCCAGCCTTTCAGAACGCCGTCAACGTACCGCCACTTGCGCACGTTGTTCTCTGCGGCTTCGTCGAAAGCCTTGCAAATTAACTCGGTTGAGTAGACCTCCTTCCACTTTTTGAGCTTGTCCAGAGCAGAGCGTGGGAACGTTCCCAAAGTCTTTTCATAGTGCTGCACGATCTCGGCAAGGTCTGAATCCGTGCGAGAATCGGCGGCGGTTTCTTCTTTACTTTCTTCTTCAGCAGAAACAGAAACAGAACCAGAAACAGCGATGTTTGCGATAGAATCATCGCAAGTATCGCAAATGCGATTTTTGCGACAAGTAGAATCGACTTCGCTGGAATGCCAGCGGCTTTCGTTGCCTTTCTTACCGGCATCGCTTCGTTTTTTCCGGGTGGCTTCCCATTTTCGGGCATTTTCCTGCAGTCCTCCCTCCATGAACGACCACGCTATTTGCAGAACAGGGTCATCAAAAGTTGGAATTATCCCATCTGGAAAATCAAGAAGAGCGTCTAAAATCCGGCCTTTCTGCTCTAAACTGAGGTTTTGCAGGGGCTTTTTCCACTCGGCGTAAAGAATAACGCTCTTGTGCTTATCGTCTTTCAAGCGGCATCACCAACCTCACCGAGCTACCCGGCGGATACCGCCCACTGTCTCATCCTGCCCCGCCGGGCCGGGGTCGCCTGCCTCAAAATACCGGGCAAGGCTATCCAAGTTGATGAGCCAGACGTGCCCGGTATTGACGAAGATAATCTTCCCGGCCTTGCAGAGCCTGCGCAGGTAACTTGGAGACACACAAAAAACCTCAGCAGCCTTCTTGACCGTGGCCATCTGGGGATAGCTCCGAAATCTGATAGCATTTTCCACGCTTTACACCCCCTTACCGCCCACAGCGGTTATGATCTCGTCCCGGATGTGGCGCAGCTCTTCCACGGCTTCCGGCAAGGTCTGCACCTCTCCGGCGGCTATCGCATCTCGGAGTGCGATTTCTGCCGTAGAAGCCACGGCAACGGCTAAGGTAGGGTAGTATCTTGGCCGACTCAGTAAAACGCGCTCAGAAACGCAAGATTGGGCCTTTCCGACGGTGTAACAGCCTCCGCTCTGCTTATCAATATTCAAAAAGTAGTCTCTGACAAGATGAATCATGTCTTTTTAAGCTCCTTCCATGATTACGATAATTTAGTGTCTTTGTTCGTTGGTTCTCGTTGCTGTTTGCATTGAATCATAAACATAAATTTGATGCAAGAACGATAATTTTTGCGTGCAAAAAGTTGCAAGGTATATTTGTTGAAAGCAAATTTGATGAAGAAAGTTCCTAAGATGTAGATAATCGCAGATAGTAGCAGTTACTAACGGATACTAACAGCGATTTGGTTGAAATACAAAGACAAAACATAGATAGATGATGCAATGACTTGCGCCAAAAAATAAATGTGAAATTTTGAAATCAGTGTGATGAATCTTGCTCATCATCTAAAAGACTTTCGAGCGATACACCTAGAGCAGATGCAACGTGGTTTGCAGTCGTACGCCATACCGGCTTAGAATTACGCATTTTCCAAACTGCCGCACGTCCAACATTTGCTTTTTGGGATAACTCTTCACACGTGATATTTTGCCGTGCCATCTCTGAAATAAAGACTACGCGACTAACAATAATAGATTTTGACATGTGTTATATACCTCCTTTCGAAGAACTTTTGTTCTTCTAAAACAAAGTATAATGAGAATAAAAGTTCTTGTCAAGTTCTTTTTAAGAATTTTTGTTCCTTTTGGGTGCTTGATGTGGTATACTTAGGCAAAGGGGGCAATCTGATGACAATAGGTGAAAAACTGCGAATTTGCCGCAAGTGGGCCAATCTAACCCAAAAAGAGTTGGGCGAAAAGATTGGAATAGACGGAGCAACTGTAGGAAAGTACGAACGGGGAATATTAAATCCCAAACGTGAAACTTTGATAAAATTTGAAGATGCGTTAAATTATGTGCATGGGACATTTTATAGAGATACTGACGAAACGCCGCAAAATGGGCGGAATGTGGTAGATGATTTCGACGGATTGGGGATAGAATATGCTGACATTGAAACAGAACAAGTTACACAATCCGCAACGCAAAAACAGTTAAATAAATATTTGGAGAGTACTTTTTTGAAACTGAATGGAGAAGGCCAAAGAGTAGCGATTGAGCGCATGGAAGAACTCGCTCAGATTCCAAAATATCAACGAAGAGAAGAAAACGATGTGGATGAAGCCCCCGCCGGGGATGATCTCGCCCCAGCTGACCCCGGTGAAGCTGACCCCGCAGAGAAAGCGTGAATCTATGGCAAAGATCATAAAGCGCACAAAGAGAGACGGCACTTGCTCCTACTGTATCCGGGTCTCCAATGGTTACGACCGGCTAGGCCGTCAAGTGTTGGTCAATCGCACCTATACACCCCCGCCGGGGCTAACCGGGAAGAAGCTGGAAAAGGAACTGCAACGTCAGGCAGATGCCTTTGAACAGGAAGTGCGCAGCGGCATTTCGCTGGATGCGTCCATGAAGGTGGACGACCTGATAGAGCGCTGGTTCACAGAGTACGCCGAAAAGAAACTCAAGCCCAAGACCGTGTACGACTATCGGCGGCTTGTGCCGCGTATCTCTGCCGGGCTGGGGCAACTCAAGGTGTGCCAGGTCAAGCCCTCGCACCTGATGGCCTTTTATTCCAACCTCGAAGAGCAGGGTGTTCGGGAAGATAGCGCCTATACCGCTGTTCCGGCCATGCTGGAACAGCTGCCAAAGGGCAGACGCGGCCAGATCGCGGAGGCGGCGGGAGTGTCCGAGCGGACAATGGCGACACTGTACAGAGGCGGAAACGTCAGCCGGGCAACCGCCGAAAAGGTAGCCAGCGCCGCCGGGCTGCCCCTTTCCAAGGCGTTTATAGAGCATAGCAAGGCAGGCGGCAGGCTCAACGGAAACACGGTGCAGCATTATCACCGGATGCTGTCCAGCGTGTTCACCAAGGCCGTGCAGTGGGGGCTTGTAGCAGAGAACCCGTGCAAGCGCGCAGAAGCCCCAAAGGCGCAGGAAGTAGACGTGCGGGCGCTGGAAGAAAAAGACGTTGTGCGCCTGCTGGAAGCCTTGCAGGACGCGCCCACACAGTACAGCGTTATCACACAGCTTGCCCTGCTCACGGGTGCCCGCCGGGGCGAGATATGCGCCCTGCGGTGGTCCGATATCGACATGGGCGCGGGAACGATTTCAATTGAACGCACCTTGCAGCACATTCCGGGCAAAGGTGCGGTGTTCAACCCGCCCAAAACAAAGCGCTCTCGGCGGTGTGTGAAAGTCGGGCCGGACTGTGTGCAGCTCTTGCAGGAATACCGCCAGCACCAAAAGGCAGAACGGTTCAAAATTGGCTCCGAGTGGGTGCGCCGGGTGGAGATCGAGGGGAAGCGCGTAGAAAACGACCTGCTTTTCACCAAGTGGAACGGCGCACCGATGGATCCAGACGATGTGACAACATGGTTCGGGCGGTTTCTGGCTGCTCATAACCTCCCGGCGGTACACTTCCACAGCCTGCGTCACACCAACGCCAGCTTGCTGATAGCCGCCCATGTGCCTGTTACCACTGTTTCAGGCCGTCTGGGTCATGCAAAGACCAGCACCACCACGGACATTTACGCCGGTTTCATCCGTTCGGCAGATGCAGCAGCGGCGGAGGCCCTGACGGGTGTGTTTGACCGTATCCGGGAAAAGAGCCACGCATAACACGTCCAAAGACGCAATACAGCCCACAGGAAGCGCGGAAGAACCCTGCCGGGCCTGTGGGCTGTTTCCTTTCTGTCTGCTGTTCTGGGCGGCTCAGGTGTCCACTGTGGACACTGTAAGGCACATTTCCAGGAAAGTGCCTTATTTGTGCCTTATTGACCGAAAAAACGCTAATACGAAAGTGAACGAACGAACACAAAAAGCACGGTGATTCTATACAAAACAGAACATTCAAAAACGGTCGAACTCGTAATAAGACTATTTTGTAATCAGTGGGTTGCAGGTTCAACTCCTGTCACTAGCTCCAAGAAAAATCTTGCGATATACCGTCAAAATAACGGTGTGTATCGTGGGATTTTTGCTTTTGTATGCGTTGTGAAATGCCCGGAAAGTGCGACAAATTTGAAGAGGCCGTGATGATAAAGCACACACATGGAGAAAAACGGCATACGATCAGAGGAATGGGGCTTGCGAGAAGGAAACAAAAACCATGCAAACGCAGCGTTTTGCGAAAAAGTTGTACCTTTATAGAAATCTTTTTCAAAAATCGGTTGACAAAATCGAGGCGAGATGGTAAGATATACAGGCAGTCAGCTGTGGCTGTAAAAATTGAATCTGGGCGTGTTCCCGAGTGGCCAATGGGGACAGACTGTAAATCTGCTGCTTTTCAGCTTCGGTGGTTCGAATCCACCCGCGCCCA
>CEAB01004113.1_pt1 | contig 20663 bp, 18 predicted proteins | sample 557651 | NCBI WGS metagenome assembly CEAB01 (sample SAMEA3182046, study PRJEB8094) | gut metagenome | biome: human; feature: gut; material: Stool; isolation source: human stools | place: Canada | collected 2011-11-15
CTGATGACGGATATTTCAGATGCTTACGAATCGTCGTACACCATCATGCTTAACCTCAATAAGTCGTGGGTGCAAAAGCAGGGAGACTTCTTTGTGGAATCCCCGATTGTATTATTTACGGCGATAATATGGTTCTTGAAGTTGTATGAAAACGGCAAGTATTGTACGTTCCCTCATGCGATAGAACTATTGAACAAAAGGTACGAGGATGTATTCACCATTCTGACAAGCTATCCCGAACTTGAAAACTATTTGAGTCCGTTTATTGATGCGTGGAAAGGAGGTGCCAGTGAGCAGTTAATGGGGCAAATTGCATCTGCCAAAATCCCGCTTTCCCGACTGATAAGCCCACAACTCTATTGGGTAATGTCCGGCAGTGACTTTACGCTGGATATTAATAATCCCAAAGAGCCTAAGGTTTTATGTGTGGGCAACAATCCCGATAGAATTTCTATTTATGGAGCAGCTTTAGGTCTGTATAACTCCCGTATTGTGAAGTTAATAAACAAGAAGAAGCAAATGAAAAGCTGTGTGATAATTGACGAGTTACCCACCATTTTCTTTAAAGGTCTGGATAATCTGATTGCCACGGCACGAAGCAACAAAGTGGCGGTTGTATTAGGTTTTCAAGACTTCAGCCAGTTGAAGCGCGACTACGGCGACAAGGAGGCCGCCGTAATCATGTCAACTGTGGGTAATGTTTTCAGTGGTCAGGTAGTGGGTGAAACGGCCAAAACCTTGTCAGAACGGTTCGGGAAAATCCTACAAAAACGAGAATCTATGAGTATCAACCGCAACGATACATCCACTTCCATCAACACACAACTGGACAGTCTGATACCTGCCAGCAAAATCAGTACATTGAGTCAGGGAATATTTGTCGGTGCGGTAGCCGACAACTTCGGAGAGATAATCGAACAGAAAATTTTCCATGCGCAGATAGTCGTTGACAATGAAGCCGTACAGAAAGAGACGGCGGCCTACCAGCCCATTCCTGAAATCAGCAGCTTTCTGGATGCGGAGGGCAATGATACAATGGAGCAGCAGATACAAGCCAACTACCGGCAAATCAAGCAGGATATTGTGGAACTTGTAGAGAATGAGCTAATCCGCATAGAGAATGACCCGGAACTCAAACATCTATTGGGAAATAATGAAGGAAAACAGGTTTAATTCTGAAACAGCATCATTATTCCATAGTAAAATGTGATAAAAGAACATTTTCTCAAAAGAACAAGAGTATAGATGGTATTTCCAACTACTAAAGTACCATTCTCTACTCTTGTCTTTACAATATACTCAAAAATTTGAGTATGCCATTGATATTTTATGGTCAATTCTGTTTTATTTTAATATTTACAGCAATAGGGCCACAATAGTTAAATCCTACATTATAGCTAATTATATCATTCCTTTTCAATTCATCTAATGACTCTCCTTTTTCATTACGCTTAAAAAAGAAAATATCATCTCCATATATATCCCTTCTGACCATTCCTGAATTCAATGATAAACGATAAATGGTACCAGTGAATTCTTTTTCAAGGATGCCCCTTGGATGATATTTTATTTTTGGATCAATATTCATACCCTTTAATTCTGAGAATAAATTTAAAGCCTCTAGGATTTGGTTGTTTAAGTATAAGGCACGTGCATACCAAAATTGTGCATGATATCGATTATCTCCCTTTGTAAAAGATCTTCTTAAATAAAATAAAATATCATCTAGATTTTTATTTTCTTCTTTAGATAACAAAACTCCCATTTTATAATTTAAGTCTTTATCCGCAGGTTGCGCTCCTAATGTTTGCTTTAAAACGTCTATTGCTTTGTCTGAAAAGCCTTCATTCTCATACATTGATGATAATCGAGAAGCTAAGTAAGGACTTCTATTGTTTTGATGAAATGCCTCCTCTAATAGTTCTTTAGCTTTAGGTGTATTATTCATAAGAGTGTTAAAATTAGCATTTGCTTCCAAAATAAAAGTTTCTTCAGGAAATGCCTGCGTAGCTATTGATATATATTTTTCTATTTCTTTAGATATTTTTTCAATAGGAGCTAATTCTTGTTCATCTAAATAAATTTTAAGTATTGCTAATTTGGATTTTATTATTGTGTGATATGGGTGAGCAGTATACACTCTTTTAGCTAAAAGTGCTTTGCATATATCCTCAGTTTCCTGTAAATATTTTCTTTTTTGAAGTACATTCTCTGTTTTCTCTGCTAAATTATATTTCAATTCAGATAAGGAGTGTAGTATTAGAATATCAGATGAATTTGTAAGCTCATTAGCTTTTTTCAAAAGTTCTTCTGCTCTTTTAGAATTTCCACCAGAAGCTGTCATTTCAAAAATAGCTTCTTGCTGCATCAGTTTAGGATCATCAATACTTTTTTTGCTGGCAATAAAATACAAATGTCGTATGTTATCTAAATTTCTAAATGTTCTCAATAAGGTTTTCCCATTTGTCAAATATAAAAAAGCATTCTTATCAGAATTATAGTCTACGTCTAAATGATTCAGTATGCGAACGTATTCATCAAATTTTTCTTGTTCATTTGTTAATATGCCCATAGTTACAAACTCAGCAATAAGTCTGTGTCTACTTTCATACACATAATCATTTACATAATAATCTCTTCGATCCAATATAAGATTTTCAAGAGGTTCAAAGAATTTTTCTTTAAAATCAGAAAAATTGACATTAAAAACACGATTTAATAGCCCCGCTCTAGTGTAGGAACCTATGCTATGCATAAGGCATACTGCTAGGTAAAGAGGCTTGGCAGCTTCATCAGGAATATTATTGTATTCATCACATACAATTTCTTGGAATGATTTTCCTTGGGTAGCTTCATATAATGCAACTAGTAATTCTCGACCTGCTTTTTCTGTAAAAGATTGGATTTGAATATCTCTACTTTTTCCTTTTAAAACACCTAAAGAATTATTTTGATTCAATTTATCCAATAATTCATTAATCTCTTTTAAATCCAAATATTTCAACTCATATGATTGCTCAACAAAATTCTTTATCTTAACACATTCAACATTCCATATATTTGTCCTTTCTGTTGTTATTATTGTGACTGGTATATTATTTCTTTTAGATGTTATAATTAAATTATAAATATCGGACTCATTTTTGCTGGCATTATCTACAAAAATATAGATACGTTCTTTGATTAAAGAATATACCTCTTCTATAATGTCATATCTTAAAAGAGAGTTATCGCGTAAATAAAATGCTTTTTTATTAAAATCAATTCCAGCGCTCCAAGCTATTCTTTTGTTAAGTATAGTTTTTCCTGTACCAGCATGCCCTTTAATCAAGTATAAATGCGGCATACTATCTTCTTCGAAATCAATAAATAACTCGGCTAAAATATCGTCTAAAGAAGTCCTCTTAATATCCCAATTTTCAATTATTGAATGCCAACCATTAGAATAGCCTTTATAAAAAAGGTTAGGTGATATAGAAGTAGTTTCAATTTCCGGTGTTACAAATTCTAAATCGTTTTCTAAATAACTAATAATATTTTCACTTGGATGAAAACTAGAGATATTAATATGTCTGAAAAAATGAGATTTTTTTTCAAGATCTTCTTTTTTTGTTTCCCAATCAAGTAACATATCTTCCTTGACTTCTTCTTGCAATTTCTGCATAAAATTAGCAAAAGTAGCCTCAATTATCGTAATTTTTTTACTTTGCCATAATCTTTTTTGAGCTTCTTTTGCTTCAGGAATAACAATATAAGATCTTTCTCTGTTTTCAATCTCTTTATTCAATTCTAAAAGTATAGAACGTATGTCGGGGTCTTCAAGACTATGACCAATAAATAGAATAGGATAGTTACCTGCTAAATCCAGAAGTTTTGAAAATAATCTTTCCCTGTGACGTTTATGTGTTATATACTGATCCACAGTGAGTATAAAAGGTATTTTATCATTATATGCTTCGTTTATACATCCATGAAGTTTCATGTATAGAAGGTCATTAGGGGTCTGTATTTTAGTATCTATCGACTCTCCATCTTGGACAATTTTCACCAAAGTTTGTCTCTTTTTAGACGAATAGCTATAAGCTTTTTCTATTATAGTATCGTAATTCGTTGTAACAATAGCTTTCCATTTATAAGTAGGAATTAACATATGTGAATCTTCAGACGGTTCATATTTAGAGAAAATATCAGCAATGAATTTCTGTACGGAGAAAAGACTGCTTTCGGATATTGCATATTCAGCTACAGAGGCTAAAGGCATATCTTTATATTCTGAACCTAAAAAATGTTCCGCAATCAGATTAGACAGTTCCTTTCCTGAAGGAGAGTCTTTCCCTTCAGGATGAATTGCACCTTTTGTTGCACCTGCTCCTAAAAATAAGATAACATTCCCATTTTGTATTTGTCGTATAAGTATATTAGGTATTTCCATAAACAGATATTTTTGATTGTGTCGTAAATATACAAATAAATTCTAATTTAACGCATGCTTTTGGAATTCAAACACTAAATAACTTCTAATCTTTCACTTTCTAAGCTCAATGATTTAGACAGTATCGTCATTTTCCGCCAATCTCCGCCATCCATTCCCATTGGCTCCTCAAATATATCATCCTATTATTTAATGTTCTACATTCGCACCGACGGGCTAAAGTTTGCCCGGTATTGATTATTATTGTATCACTTAAACTATTGATTTTATGGCTAAGAAAAAGCAAGAGCAACAAGAGCAGAGTCAGGACGAGCATGTAATGGCAGTCCTTGACAAGAGAACGAACAGGACCGCCGTCATCTCCAGAATGAACGAGCAGGACGGCAGCATCGAGGTCGTGCCGCCTGATAAGAAGAACAGCAGCAGTTTCCTCAAACTGGATCGTACCACACCTTTGGAACTGTTCTTCACGAATTTCAAGAACCAGTACCAAAACCCCACAAGTTTCAGTTTTTTCCTTGTTCCTCTCGTCATGTTGGACAAAGTGCTGAACGCGGTCATCCAGATCCGGAAAGGGGAAGACCCCGGACCGGACGGCAAGAAGATGGTGGAGAACTGCGAACTCAACGACGAGGGACGTATCGCCAAACTGGCCTGGCGGTATAAGTTTGATGAACACCAGCTGCCGTGGAAAGATCTGAATGCCCTCGGCCTTGACAAGGAGACACTGTTCAACAACCATTGCATGGGAGAACTTCTCAAAGGAAGGATCACTTCCACCGCATTGCCCATCAGCAAGGAGATAAACGGAGAGAGGAAGGATTTGGGCGAGGCCTGCTTCATGTGCGTGAAGGGTGCGGACGGCAAGGTGGAACTCAAGACACTTACCCGTCTGGACAAGCCCCAATATGATTTGCCCGTCTATAAAGGCGTGTTCACGGATGAAGAGAAGAACAAACTGGCAGAAACGGGCACGCTGGGAGGAATCAAAGAGATGAAGGACACGCTTACCGGAAATGTCTGCAAATGCTATGTCAGTTTCCACGAGTCCACCAACCGTATCATCACCATGCCCGTGGACGCCATCAAAATTCCGGACTACATTTATGGGAAGAGACTGGACGACAAGCAGAAGCAGATACTTACTTCGGGTGGCGAAGTCCCCATCAATGACATACAGCGCAAGAACGACACCATGCTTTCCGGTGTGGCCTATGTTGATCCGACCATAAGGGACATCGCATTCAAACAGTCCGACAAGCAGCTGAAAGTCAACGATACAATTTTAGGAGCCAAGATCACCCCCGAACAGAAAAAGATACTGGAGAATCACGGCATGGTATTCATCGAGAACATGCGCAATCCCAAGACTAGACAACTGTTCTCGGATGATGTACGTTTCAGCAACAAGAGCAACAACCTGCTCATAGGACGCAATGCCCGTGAATACAAACCGGTGGTTGAAAACCAGAAAAGCGACAGGAAAAAGGAAACAAAACAGACGGCCCGTCATGTCGTATCTCCCAAACCGCAGGCCAGAAAGAGCAGCCTCTCGTTCTCGTAATCCTGCAGCGGGCGGAACGTTTACCGAATCCATATACCCGGTTTCCTCTCAGGTTACCGGGTATGTCACAAATTATTTCCCCATTCAAAATCCAATGACAACAGATGATGATTACACAACATGATAACAACGGAGAACTGTCCTGCTTCAAGTCAGCTCTCCTTTTTTATTTGAGAGAAAGCCATCCGCACATGACCGATGACAAGGCATTCATCCGAGAGCGTGCGGACAGTGCCGCAGAGGCTTACGAACATGCCATACGTGACGGCTTATCCGTCAGGCAGGCTTTGGAACTGGCTGACACGGTTCTCTATCAGGACTTGCGCTTTTCCCGGTTCGATACGGTTTTCGACGCCGTATCGGAGTGGTTTCCCGAAGTACGGCCCGAAAGACGGACGGATTTCTGCCTGAAGGTATTGCCGCCCGCAGAGGTGGTATTCGGCAAATACCCCATAGACGACAGATTTGAATCATCCCCGTCTTATCATACACTTACCGTTGAACTTACAGGTTTCATACAATCTTATATAGAACGATATGGCATATAACAGACGACAACATCTGGCAGACAACATAGCCGCACTTGAACTGATATTCATGCGTCCGGAGTTCTGTCTTACGGAACAGGGACGCAAGGTCTTGAACGGTTATTCGGGTTTCGGAGGGCTGAAGTGCATCCTGAATCCGGCGGAGAAAGATACGGACATAGAAAAATGAAGGTCAGACAAAGAACTGTTTCCCCAGGTCCGGCTGCTGCATGAACTTCTGCGTGAGTATTCCAAAGACGAAAAAGAGTACAAGGCATACGTCCAAAGCCTTAAAAGTTCCGTCCTCACAGCCTTTTACACACCCGAACCGGTGGTAACGGCCATGCAGGAAGCACTGCTGGTACCGGAAATCCGTCCGGAACGTTTTCTTGACCCTTCTGCCGGAACGGGCATGTTTATCAGCGGCTTGAAGGATATTCACGAAGTCCATTGTTTCGAGAAAGACAAGCTCACGGGAAAAATCCTCTCATCCCTCTATCCGGAAAGCAGGGTGACCATAGAGGGGTTCTAGTCCATACAGCCCTATTATAACAACTACTTCGACATGGTCTCATCCAATATCCCGTTTGGAAATACCAGAGTTTATGACCGGGATTTTGACCGGAGTGAAGACGCCGTGCGTAAATATTCACTTGCCGCCGTACACAACTATTTCTTTCTCAAAGGCATGGATACGCTGCGCGAAGGCGGGATACTGGCCTATATCACGACTTCGGGCGTCATGGACTCGCCACAGAACCGTTCTGTCAGGGAATGGCTGGTGAACTATGCCAATCTTGTTTCTACTATCCGTTTGCCGGACAATCTGTTTACCGATGCGGGTACGGAAGTGGGCAGCGACCTGATCGTATTGCAGAAGAATACCCGAAAATCGGAACTGACCGAAAAGGAGCGGAACTTTATCGAGACCCGTATCATATCTGGCGGTATCCATATCAACAACAGCTATGCCGGTCTGGACCATATCGTCCATACTTCCGTATCTATGGGCAAGAACATGTACGGACAACCGACCATGAATTTTATCCATGAAGGGGGTATCGGAGCCATTTCCGAACATCTTAGGCAGTTATTGGCGCAAGATGTGGGAAACCATCTTGACCGGAAACTTTATGAAGAAAACCTGTCCCGTCCCACCGTTTCCACTACTCTGAAAACCGGACCGGAAATTCCATCGGAAACAACAGCGGTGGAGCACCGGCAGGAGATGCAGGAAAAAAGTCTCCTTTCCACCAAGCCTTATGAACCCACGCTCAACCTGTTCGCCGCCTATGCGGATGAGGAGGAAGCCGGGGCGCAAGTAGTGGAAAGCAGACCTTCACCAGGCCGGGCACCGTCGGCATCCCGCAAAAAGAAGGGAGACGAACCGGAAATGTTCAACCTCTTCTCCCAGGAGAACATGTACGAGGAAGCCGTCACGAAGGAAGACATGACCGGGGAACGGGCGGTAGCGGAAGCCAGATGGCAGGAGCGCAGACAAAAGTTCGAGGAAGAACGGAAGAAAGAAATGGAACCACGTCCGTTTACCGGAGAGATACGTCCCGAATACAAGAACGGCTCTCTCGTGAAAGCCGGTGAGCAATACGGGTATTTGCAGGGAGTGGGCACCCCCGAAGTACAGTTCCAACCGCTCAGGCTGACTGTCACCCAGCAATACCGGGCCGCCTACTATATCCCGCTCCGTGAGGCCTACCACAATCTCTACAATGCGGAAGCCGAAACGGAAACCGAACAGCCGGAACTAAGGGAGGAACTGAACCGGCAGTATGACCGTTTCCACCGCATGTTCAGGGAGCTGAACGGAAAGGACAACGCCAAGTTCCTGCTGATGGATGCAGGAGGACGGGAAATGCTCTCATTGGAACGTTCCGTCAACGGGAAGATACAGAAGGCGGACATATTCACCGTGCCCGTATCGTTCAACGCCAACGAGGTGACGCATGTGGACACTCCGCAGGAAGCCCTTGCGGCATCCCTGAACAAGTTCGGCGAGGTCAATCTGGAATATATGGAGAATCTCTGCGACATCGGCAGGCAGGAACTACTCGAACAGCTGGAAGAGCGCATCTTCTACAATCCCATGATGAAGAGCCATGAAATCAAGGACCGCTTCATTGCGGGCAATGTAATAGCCAAAGCCGAATGGATAGAGAACTACCTGAAAGACCATCCCGATGATGATGCAGGCAAAAAATCATTGGAGGCCCTGCGGAAAGCCATACCGGAGCCTATAAGTTTTGAACAGCTTGACTTCAACCTGGGGGAACGGTGGATACCCATGTCCGTATATGAAGAGTTCGCCGGATACCTCTTCGAGACAAAGGCCCGTATCCATTATACGGAATCCATCGACGAGTTCAGCGTGAGCTTCGAGAGCAGCAACGCGAACATCACCGACAGATATTACGTGAAAGGGGAAAAGAGAGGCTATTACGGCAATGACCTGCTGAAACATGCGCTGCACAACACCGTCCCCGACATAACCAAGACCGTTCAGGACAAGGAGGGCAATGACATAAAGGTACGTGACGCGGAGGCCATCCAGCTTGCCGACACCAAAATCAACGAGATACGCTCCGCCTTCACCGGCTGGCTGAACGAACAGCTGCCCGAGTTCAAGCAGAACCTTGCGGACATGTACAACCGCAAGTTCAACTGCTATGTACGTCCCGATTACGACGGCTCCCTACAGAGTTTCCCGTTCCTTGACCTGAAAGGGCTGGGCATACCGTCCCTGTACGACAGCCAGAAGAACGCCGTCTGGATGCTGAAGATGAACGGCGGCGGGATAATCGACCATCAAGTAGGTACGGGCAAGACCCTCATCATGTGCGTGGCCGCCTTTGAGATGAAGCGTCTCGGACTGGCGAACAAGCCGATGATTATCGGGCTAAAGAGCAATGTGCATGACATAGCCGACACGTTCAGGAGAGCCTATCCGAACGCCAGAGTGCTGTATCCGGGCAGGGAGGACTTTACACCGGAGAAACGTGTCGGAATATTCCATGACATCAAGAACAATAACTGGGACTGTATCATCCTGACACACGACCAGTTCGGAAAAATACCCCAGTCCCCCGAAATACAGCAGGAAATATATACGCAGGAAATAGAGAGTATCGAAGAGAACCTTGCCGTATTCGAGCAGCAGGGCAATGAAGTGACCGGCTGGATAAAGAAAGGGCTGGAAAGAAGGAAGGAGAATCTGGAGGCCAAACTTGAAAAGCTGGAACAGGATATAAAGGACCGGACGGATGACGTGACTGATTTCAGGCAGATGGGCATCGACCACCTCTTCGTTGACGAATCGCATTATCCGAACTTAAATAAAATCCAAACTTTTACATACAGCACATTGAGAAACAGATATAAATAAGCTTGTTAATTCTGATTTTATTCCTTACTTGTAAGTCCATTATTAACTCAAAAAACATAGAATATGGATTTACAAAATTTGAGAGACACCTACCCACTCCTCCTTTCCTATATGGAAGCAGAGAGTTATTCCAAGCAATATATACAATATATTGAAAAAGACATTCTCTGGATTATCAACGAATCAAGTCATTATGCTTGGCGAAGTTATGATGATATTTATCAAACTTACGTTGACAAATGGAGTAACAAAACCACCTTGAACCACAAGAAGCGTAGACTATTAGTAATAGAACGGTTCGATTTGGAATCAAAAATGCCCAATGGTTTAAAACATGCTCACAAATCATCCGCATACGACTCTTTATCTGCCGAGTTCAAAGACTTTATTGATACATATCGTAATCTTGAAGGATTAGGATATTCAAAAAAATATCTGAAAAGTACGAGCTATATGGTATGTTCTTTTTTATTGGACTTGCAAAACAAAGGAATAAATTCATTTAAATCAGTTACAGAAGAAAGTGTATTGGACGTTTTTTCTTCCGACGGAAAGATATGCAGAAGTTACAACTTCAAATACACAGTAGAATTTGCTTTCAAAACGTGCTTGTCGTTTTATGGAGATGGAATATGCTCCAGAATGCTATCTTACCTGCCTGCTTTACCTCATATAAAAAAGAATGTACAATACCTCACCAAGGAAGAGATGTGGCGCATAAAATCAGTGCTTGAGAAAGACACTACACTTTCTCTGCAAAACAAAGCAATTTGCCTATTGGCACTTTACACGGGTATGAGAAGTAGTGATATTTGTTCGCTTACTTTTAAATCCATTGACTGGGATAACGATCTGATTCGTATCAAACAACAGAAAACCAATGCTGCGCTGGTACTCCCATTACGTGCTGTAGTGGGCAATGCCATATTTGACTACATTACCAAAGAAAGACCAAAGTCATCTGCTGATACCATATTCCTGACCGTCAATGCTCCTTACAGGAGGTTGCATTCGTCCAACCTGAACGCAATATGTGTCTCCATTATGGGAAAAGCAGGCATAAGGCAAAATCCAGGAGACAGGAAAGGCATGCATCTTTTCAGGCACTATCTGGCGACCTCCCTTTTGGGCTATGGAGTGGAGCAACCTATAATCAGTTCCACACTAGGGCATCAATCCCCCAGTTCACTTGCACCTTATCTGAGTGCAGATTTTACCCACTTGAAAGAGTGCGCATTGAACATTGAGCGCTTTCCTGTGAGAAAGGAGGTTTTCCAGCCATGAGATTCCAATCATTTTTATCCAGTATCATGGAAAATTATGTCGCTTACAGGAATGCCTCGGGGCGCACGAGTACCAGTTATGTCAAGAACATCATTCATTTTGATCATTATTGTGCAAGGAAATATCCACAGGCAAAGATACTTGAACAAGAGATGGTGGATCAGTGGTGCAAACAGAGACAAACAGAATGCACCAACTCATGTATATCCAGAATATATCCGATAATTAGCTTCTTACGTTATGCCAAGAAAAGAGGACTTGTCGATGTAGCTATCCCTGCGGCCCCAAAGCTTACGTCAAGAACTTACATACCACATCCGTTTACGGAAAATGAACTGGTTTCTTTTTTTAATGCTTGTGATACCTTACGTGTCAGAAAGGGGATGAATGGGGATATCAGAAAAATAACAGTCCCCGTATTTTTCCGGCTTCTGTACAGTAGTGGGATGAGAACAACTGAAGTACGGCTACTTAGGATAGAGGATGTGAATTTAGAGAACGGAGTTATCAACATCAGATTTTCAAAAGGGTTCAACCAGCATTTCACCGTTCTCCACGACTCCATGCTCGAACTGATGAGGGTATATGATTCTGCTATATCCAAACTTGTACCCAATAGAGTTTACTTCTTTCCAAAGAATGCAGACAAAGGATTTTCTGACCAATGGGTCAGATATTTTTTCAGAATACTGTGGGATCAAAACAACAATATTTATGCAACAGCTTATGAACTCAGACATAATTATGCCATAGAGAACATAAACTGTTGGATAGGCAGAGGACTTGGCGAGCACATGAAACTTTTAGCCCTAAGCAAAAGCATGGGGCATAGCAATATGGAAAGTACCAAATATTATTATTCACTAGTGCCTGGACTCTCTGATATAATGGGGCAGGTGACCAATGATACGTTCAATGAAATAATACCTAATATTACAAACAATGAAGAAAGCAAGTAAAGAAGCTTATGAATTAGCCAGGCACATACATAATTGGCTACATGTACATACTCCTTCCATCCAGTCAAACAGTCCACATACTATCAGAACATATTCAACCACATTGTCACTGTTCGTGGGATTCTTGGAAGGGAAAAAGAAAATCGATCCTTGTTCTTTAAATTCCGGGTGTTTCTCCCGAGATTATATTGAAGGATGGATTTTGTGGTTAAAAGAGGAAAGAGGCTGTAGTTCTCAAACATGCAATATACGTTTGACGGCACTGAGGACTTTTCTTAAATATTTGGCAGATAGGGATATTTCTTATCTGTCGATATATCAATGTGCAACGTTAATTCCAAGACAAAAGGTTGCCAGAAAAAAAGTTATAGGTATGAGTAAGGATGCGGTCAAAGCTCTGATGTCAGTGCCGAATGTATCGACCAAGACAGGGCAACGTGATTTAGTCCTTCTAATTATATTGTATTGTACAGCTGCTAGAATTGATGAGATCCTGTCTATGAAAATAAACCAGTTGCATTTAGAAACTGACAAACCCTATATTACTGTTGTTGGTAAAGGACGTAAGGTCAGAACCCTTTATATACTTCCTAAAGGAGCCGCCCATCTAAAGAGATATATGAAAGATTTTCATTCGATTAATCCCAACTCCAATGCATATGTGTTTTATTCAAGGAACAAAGGCATATTTGGGAAGATGACCCCGGAAAGCGTGAACAAACAACTTAAAAAATATGCAGCTATTGCATATGAGATCTGCAAAGATGTCCCGCTCAATCTGCATGCACACCAAATCAGGCATGCAAAAGCCTCCCACTGGTTGGAAGACGGCATGAATATTATCCAAATATCATTTCTGTTGGGTCATGCTAACCTTCATACGACAATGATATATCTGGATATTACAACGGAACAGGAATCAAAAGCATTAGCTACATTAGAGGATGAGAACCAGAAAAACATATCGAAAAAATGGAAATCTGAATCTGACAATTTAGCTGCATTTTTGGGTTTCAAGGGAATAATTGATAGAAAAACATAGTTGTAAATTTCCCAATTCACAAGAGGAGGAATGTGTAAAACTCAATTTTTAGAGAGGACGAACTTTTAATCTAAAACTTGACTATCCTCATCAGCAATGAAAAGAGCCATATCATTACTCAAAATAGAGTTTGATACGGCTTTTTATGTTTGTTAGTTACAATCTGTAACTTTTTAGAGCGGTCATGTTAGTTTTAATACACCTTTTCCCTTAGTGTTTTTGTTACAACAGTCTGAATCCTATCGTTCATTTTTCCCAAAATCGAAAAAAACTTTTCTTGGATTTTTTCTTCTTTTTCGATATTTGTTTTTCTTCCCTATCTTTAACAAATACACTTCGATTATTCCGAATAAAATAGTGTGATCTGCAAGGGAAATCCCAATTTCCAATGGAAGGATAGAGCGAAATGGTTTCCCCATCAAATGTTAATTTCCAATCGTCGGGAGATATTGGTGTTACAACTTTTTCGCCACAGCCACAAGCGCACAAATGAATTACAATCTTACCCCGCATCGAAATATACAATATCCCCTGCTTAAATTCGTCAGGCATATAACCCACAAACTGAATTTCGTAATTATCAATCTTTTCCATTGTATATATCATTATCATTTATGGAATAAACAGAACGAACCTCTTGCTTTGTATCGCAGTAAAATCCTAACATTTTTTTCCATTTAATGATAGAATATATTGCAGCCATCGCATTTAATTCGGCTATTTGAATGTTGCTTGCATACATATCATCATCTTTAACATCATTACCGCTAAACACTTCTTTAATATGCGAATAATGATCCTTGTAAGCAGCTGTAATTTCCACCATCCCATCTAATGTACAGTTAGATAAACCTATACCTAGACCTGAGTTGATGAACGGAATTTCGTTATCAATGAGGTATCCTGCTATTGTATTACGAACACTCACTTTGTCTATACACAAAAAAACGTAACTCATACTTTTTAAAGAAGCTATATTATCTTGTGTAATATATTCTTTATGAGGAATTATTCCCTTGTGAATTTGACTGTATTTTTTATACAGATACTCAACCTTAAAAAGTTGTTGTTCCAATTCTTCAACAGCAGCAGCACCAGGTGCTCGAAATGCATTGTGTGTATTAAATAAATCAGCATCAAATAAATGTATTTCGGAAACTGGTGTTTTAGAAACAAAATCAAGTATGTAAGAGCCAGTACCTCCTGCTCCAATGATAGCAATTTTCAGCGGATAAAACTTGTCATTAAAACAGGCTGTATTAGAATGGCTTGCATTGGTATCGGTATAAACCAATGGGCTATTTTCATTTTTGACAATCAATGGCTTTTTCAATTGACGACACGCTTCTGAATCTAAATTTATTGCAGGTGAAGAGATTATGTTATAGTATGTTGTAACTTTATCATAATAGTCAGCATAAACCCGATCATCAGGATGACACGAAAGATAAAAATCAGAGACGACATTTGCGTAAAGATTTTGTTTTTGGGGAGAATTTACTAATGAAGTAACAAAACTGCCATCAATATTACAAGGCTGCTCTCCAATGAAATATGCAGTATGATCTTTGGGCTTGATTGTGATATTTCCTGAATTAGCCAATGCCATAACAAGGGTACCTGATTTAATTTCCTTGTTTTTATTAAGATAAGGTATGTAGTGGACAATTAAGTATCCACTACATATTTCAATCCTATAATCTTCGCTTTGAAGTTTTATCAGGTCTGGACTACGATTGATGATTGCTTCTGACATTGAAATTCATATTATGTTTGACAAAAACTTCCGTTCCTTTGGACATCAAACCTTTAGGGTTTTCTTTTGGTCCATCGGAATATTTCACTGTATAGCCCCTATTTGGGTCATAGCTTCCATTTGCCAATCTGACAACCTCCTCAAAACTAATTTGGGGTTTATCGTACTTCTTTCTCGACTGGTTTACAATGATTTCAACACCTTGAATTTTAGCACGACTAATAAAATGTTCCACACCTGGACGCGCTAAATCAACAATTTCATCATCTTCAATAAAATCGTCTTTCCAACCATCTGGTAAATCCAAATAAAGTTCATCTTCACGAGGTATGTTACCTAGTTCCCGAATCTGAATACCGCGAATAAATTGTTTGTACCAAGTGTAGTGAACACCATTAATGGTAAAATGTAATTTCTTCTTCACAAAGAAATACTCCGTTTCTGGTCTTGCCAGGTTTACTCGAGCTTCATTTTCTATCAGTTCATCGTTGTATGGCCTGCTGATAGACAAAAATAACTCTGTATCCAAAGGAATACCTGCCAATTGTTTTAACTCTGCACCAGTTTTGTACTGGTCAAAAGTCTCAAACTCTTTCCCTTCAATAACAAACTTCAAGGGAACTCTTGATTGCTGTGCGTTTGGCGCCCCGTCATTTAAATTCATAATCATTCTCAATTTAATTCAACTATTATACTGTAAAGCGTGACATTTTTTATAAATTTGCGGGAAATAGCATTTTACTGCAATGCGTCACGCTTATAGGTATATTAAATAGACTGATAACAAATGGATATTTTACAAAATAAGGAACAAACATATATTTCATACTCGGATGAAGATTTGTTTGTAATGATGTCATTCCGAGAAGAAAATGAGATGGAGGCTCAAGCAGCCTTTAGAATATTCTATGATAGATATAAAGATTTTCTATGGAGCCTATGTTATAAGGTATGTCAAAATGATGAAGAGTTAGCAAAAGATGTATTTATGAATACAATGATGGCTGTTTATCAAAATTCTCATACCTATAATGCATCAAAAAGCAAGGTTACTACTTGGATGTCAAATATTGCAAAGCATGAAATGTTTGACCTGCTCGATGTGCTAAAAGAAAAAAGGATTGGAGAAAAAACTTTTGTTCCCCTAGATGATAATTTAGTAGTCCCAGATATTAAAGATGATACTAACATTGAGACTCCGGAAAAGAAGGCACTCAATGAAGCTTTACAAACTTTATCTGAAAAAGAAAGAGATGTCTTACTTACATATATGATGTATCAAGATGGCAATAAACACCTTCCAGATGAGGTTACAAAACTCTTATGCGAAAGATATGGAACTACTAGTGTCAACTTGAGAAAAATAAAACAAAGAACATTGGAAAAAGTAAAGACCCATATATTGCAAAACACCCATCTTCTAAAATCGTAAATTTACATGATTATGAAAAAGAAAATTAATATACAAGAGGTAGATTTTGAGGTGTATCTTGATAATGCACTAAAATCTTGTGGATATTTATTCCCAGAAACAGATGAACAAATAACTATATTTGAAAAAGATATGGATCAAATCCCTATTCCAGAATGCCTCAATTCTCCTGATTTTGTGTTTAAATCTCAACGTAGAATTATAAAGAAAAATCTAAAAGTCTTTGACAATTCAGAAGGTGATATGAATTGGGCTATAGCAGCTAGAGATGGCAAAGATATTCCCAGTGATATATTGGAAAAGATGAAACAGGATAAGGAGGAAGCAAAGAAAAGGCAAAATGGAAATTAGTAATGTTAGAAAAAATGAGCTTATTGAGTTAGCCGAATTTGTTGCTGACGACTTTTGCCCCAGAGGAATGATTATGCCTGAAATAATAGCTACACAATCAGGAATTACTTATAATTATGGGGAATATGGAACCTATTTTGACGGGGTTTTGGAACATGATGCCGGAGAATTTCATATTTACTTAAACAAGCAAAATATTCTATATCAAGACAATACAAGACTCAGATTCTCTTTTGCTCATGAATTAGGTCATTTTTTTATAGATGAACATAGGAATGCATTAAAAAAGGGAAAATCATTACATAAATCATATCATAGATTATTGCCTAAGAATATCATAGAATACGAAGCTGATTGTTTTGCTTCGAATCTGTTAATGCCACCTAAGCGATTTTTGCAATTCGTTCACAAAAGAAAATTCGATTTTTCTGTCATAGAATCTTTGTCAAAAGAATTTGGAACAAGTTTATCTGCTACTCTTTTCAAATTTGTTGAAATTGGCAATTATCCAATAATGGTAGTTTATTCAGAAAATAACAAAATCAAATACCATTGGTGTTCTCACGATTTTCCTTATAAATATTTTAAAGAACATTCTTCTAAAAAATTGCCGCCACTTACAGTAGCTGGTGACTATTTCATTAATGGAATCACATGTGAGGATGCTGAAATTGTCAATGCAAACGATTGGTTTAGCTCATATGAAGATATTCGAGGTGTTAAACTTTTTGAGAAATGTATTTATCCTACTTATAATAATGTAGTAATTAGTATTATTTGGCAATAAGAAAGTGTACTAAAACTTCCCTTTTAACAAAATCACCTTCGCTACAACGATCTGTGGCAAAGGTGATTTTTAGTCTATGAAAGTTTTGACATCCCCTTACTATGCTATGTATAATAAGGGGATGTGTTATATCTTAAAAAAATTAAACCCTAATAAGAAATCTCATAAAATATTGTATTACAATGCACTATGTCTGAATGTTTGGATTTCATTTTTATTTGGATAATGGCACAAATCCAAACTTTCGGATTTATCGCACAATTTCAAGAACCTGATGTTCAACACACGCCATGCGAGGGTTTCCGGCCTGGGCAATCCCGAGGGAAGCATGAAGGCCATGAACATGCTTTTCGCCATCCGTACCATCCAGGAGCGTACGGGCAGGGATTTGGGGGCCACTTTCCTCTCCGGCACGACCATCTCCAACAGCCTGACCGAACTCTATCTCCTTTTCAAATATCTCCGTCCGAAGGAAATGGAGCGGCAGGGGATTACCTGCTTTGACGGTTGGGCCGCAGTCTATGCGAAGAAAAGCACGGACTTTGAATTTTCAGTGACCAACCAGGTGGTGCAGAAAGAGCGTTTCCGCTATTTTATCAAGGTGCCGGAACTCGCCAATTTCTATGCGGAGATAACCGATTACAAGACCGCTGAAGACGTGGGGGTTGACAGGCCGGAACTCAACGAACAACTGTATCATATACCGCCTACTCCCCAGCAGGAGATTTTCATCCGGAAACTGATAAAGTTCGCCGAAACCGGGGATGCGACCTACATAGACAGGGAGCCTCTGTCCGAGGCGGAGGAGAAGGCACAGATGCTGATCGCCACCAACTACTCGAACAAGATGTCGCTTGACATGCGGCTGATAGACCAGCAGTACGGCGACAGTCCGGGAAACAAGGCGTCCCACTGCGCGGCCAAGATTGCGGAGTATTACTACAAATATCTTGACCAGAAAGGCACACAGTTCGTATTCTCGGACCTGAGCACTTACAAGCCGGACCAGTGGAACATCTACAGCGAAATAAGGCGCAAGCTCGTGGAAGACCACAATATCCCGGAGAAACAGATAAGGTTCATCCAGGAGGCGAACAGCGACAACGCACGCAAGGAACTGTTCAGGGACATGAACTCGGGCCGCATCCGTTTCCTTTTCGGTTCCACACAGAAACTGGGTACGGGTGTCAATGCGCAGGAACGTGCCGTGGCCATCCATCATCTGGACATACCCTGAAGGCCGTCCGACCTGGAGCAGCGCAACGGACGTGCGGTGAGAAAAGGCAATATCATCGCCAAGCAGTACGCCGGCAACAAGGTGGACTGCTATATCTATGCGGTGGAGAAGTCACTGGACAGCTACAAGTTCAACCTGCTGCAAAACAAGCAGGTGTTCATCAACCAGCTCAAAAGCCGCAATCTGGCCGCCCGTACCATTGACGAGGGGGCGATTGACGAAAACGGAGGCGGCAGTTTCAGCGAATACGTGGCCATCCTTTCAGGCAACGACGACCTGCTGGAAAAGGCGAAGCTGGACAAGAAACTGGCGGTCCTCGAAAGCGAGAGGCAGGCATTCCACCGTAACAAGGGAAACGCGAAAGGCAAGCTGAATGAAAGGACTTCGGGAATAGAAAAAAACAATGCCTTTATCGGGCGTTTCACCAGGGACTGGGAATATTTCAACAAGGTGGCCCCCGCAGATGCGAAAACCGGACTCCGTCCCAATCCCCTGAAACTGGACGGTGTGGACTCGGACAATATCGAGGTACTCGGCAACCGGCTTGCCGCAATCAACCGGAATGCCCGGACGGAGGATGACTATATGAAAATCGGGACCCTGTTCGATTTTCGTATCCTTGTCCGTACCGAAAGGACCTGTGAGGGGGACATGCAGGCTTTGCAGAACAAGTTCATGGTCGAGGGGTTGGACGGCATCAAATATACCTACAACAACGGTTATATTGCCAAAGACCCGAAACTGGCCGTCACGAACTTCATCAATGCGCTGGAACGCATTCCCGCCATGATAGAGAAACGGGAGAAGGAGAACGCGGAGCTGTCGAAGGACATCCCGGTCCTTCGAGAGATTGTGGCGGCCTCATGGCCCAAGGATGCGGAAATCAAATGGCTGAATGAAGAGCTTGCCACGCTGAACCGGAAAATACAGCTTGCCATAAAGCCGGCAGGCGGGCATGAAGACGGAACGGATGACGGACCGGAACAGTCACAGAAAGCAAGGCACGTCCCCCCAATGAAAATTGCCGCCCCGTCAAACGGGCTGAAAAAAACATCCTAAGTCTGCCGCAAAGAGCCGCTTTTCAGGAAAGGACAAGGGTATGGCCGGCATCCGGATAAATCCTGCCTGCCGGCCATACCCTTGTCTGTAAAGGGAAGAAAGCCATTCCGTCATTCCTCTTCCTCAAAGGAAAGGCTCTCCACCTGTCTGTTAATAACCTTCCAGTCAATGGAATCCTTCAGATTGATTATATCCACAATCGAATAATGCCTGGTCCCGTTCTCCTCTTCCGCAAAACGCAGACGCCCGCTCAGACGCTGTTTCTCAATCTCTGCCGGGTCGAGGTTTATCAGTTCACAAACCTCATCGGGCAGCATGGAGAGCTCGACACTGTTGTCCTCGCAGATATGTTGCAGCACGGCCAGCATGTTGAGGGACTTCTTGTAACTTCTCACGAGTGCGGCGAACGAGCCGCTTTCAACCTTAATCATCTTTTTCATAACCTTTTATTTTTAGAGTGTTCTTCTTTTTCCAGCAGCATGGCACGCAGCACGTCCGAACGGCGGTAGTAAATCTTCCCCTTGTCACGGTGAAAAGGCAACGAACCGTCATTACGACGTCTTAAAAGTGTCCTGTCGGACATCTTGGTAAGCAGGCGCACGCCTTTTGAATCCAGTATCTCGCTGTCGGGCAAGTTATGTATGGCAGGAGCTAATAACTTCTCAATGTTGGTTACTTTGGCGAGTATGGCACTGAGCATGTGCGTCATCTGCCCACCCGGTGCAGTTCTTCTGTTATTCATAATGACCTTGTTTTTATTGTTACGGTGCAATATTACGGAGATATTATAAGGCCGTTGGTTACTCAACCGTTGAGCAACCGCCAAAAAAAGACAG
>CEAB01068180.1_pt1 | contig 20577 bp, 21 predicted proteins | sample 557651 | NCBI WGS metagenome assembly CEAB01 (sample SAMEA3182046, study PRJEB8094) | gut metagenome | biome: human; feature: gut; material: Stool; isolation source: human stools | place: Canada | collected 2011-11-15
AAAAAGAAGCGGATGTAACTGAAATCAGTTACATCCGCTCGATATGCGTAATAACTACGGCATTGATACAATTTAATTTTCCCTCTGCGTTTGAACCCACTGGGTTCATCAACGGGTTCATTTGAACCCACCCCGTAAAAGCCGCAGAAACACGGCATTTTCGGCACTTTCCAGCTATTCAGAGCCGAGCCGGGATGCCGTGTCAGAACAGAGGACTTTGCTGCCGAAGGTTTCATTCCACTCGGAATATCTGTAAAAGGAAAAAGTGTGACTATGATTTTACCCATAAAAAACGAGGGTATTTTCATAGTCACACTTGTGCTTTTGGAGCATTTATACGGTGATTTTTATGCCGGACTGAAAGATGAATGACAGTTTTCCGTTTGTGTTTACAACGACCCTGTCGAGCGTTTTGAGCATGAGCGGATAGCTGAACTCGTTGATTTTTCCGATCTCGTCAATCAGAAGGCACATCTCTTCCGCACGGTATCGGACGAGGATGTCTTCGGCATTATCGACCGTTGACCGCAGCGTTGCCTGATAGCGGAGTTTCTTTGCCACGATGAGATTCCACGCTCGGCAAAATGCCTTCTGCGGCAGGTCAATCGAAATGCGGACATCTGTGCAGAGCATCGGTCTTTCCTTCGGCGGTTTGCAGTGGCGTTCTCTGTATGCGATCAGTTCTGGCGAGGCATTGAGGTTGAAGGTTGCCTTGTGCGGCGGCGTATATGTTTGACCCGACACTTCGACCGCTGATTGCGTCTTTCGGCTCATACATCGGTATGCGGCAAGGGGCTGCTTATTGGTGGTCGTATAATGATAATAGCAGTAAGGCTTACCGCATACTCCGCAGAACAGTTTCCCTGTAAACGGATACCGCTCATTCGATGCCTGCTTGTGCGGTGTATGCCTTGCCGCAATAGCCTGTGCCAGCTTCCATGTCTCTTTATCCACGATTGCTGGAAGGCAGTCCTCCACCAGATATTTCGGCAGTTCTCCGTTATTTCTGACTTGCTGATGCGTGATGGGGTTTGCGATAAACGCTTTCTGAAGCAGGCAGTCACCGCAGTATTTTTCGTTTCGGATAATGTGCTGAACGGTGGTCTTTGCCCAGGAAGCACCGGGCATTCGAGTTGGCACCCCTTCGGCAATAAGCCTGTCGACGATTTCGCCGTAGCTATAGCCGTCAATGAAGTCCTTGTATATTCGCCGCACCAGTTCAGCTTCATTCTCCACAATGGTCACGATACCCTTGTTCTGCCGAAAACCGTACATCCCGTTGAGTGTGATGCTCCCCGTGATGCCTTGCTCATATCTTCTTCGTTTGCCCCATTTTATATTCTCCGACATCGTCTCAGACTCGGACTCGGCAAACGCAGCCATCAGCGTGAGCATGAGTTCCCCAGAGGATTCGGTGGAGTGGATGTTCTCTTTCTCGAAGAAAACATCAATGCCCAGGGACCGAAGCTCACGGGTGTAAATAAGCGTATCCACGGTGTTCCTTCCGAACCGGGATACGCTTTTTGTCCGTATGCAATCTATAAGACCGCTCCGGCAGTCCTCGATCATTTTCATAAACTGCGGTCGGCTTTCTGATTGGGTGCCGGAGAGTCCCTCTTCCGCATAGATGCCGACAAAGACAACGGTATCATCGCTCTCGAATAGGCTGCGGTAGAAATTAATCTGATTTGTCAGACTGTTCAGTTGTTCATCGCTTCGGCTTGAAACCCGGCAGTAGGCGGCGATGCGTTGCTTGCCGGGTTCTTTTCTGTGAGGGGTGATTACAAGCAGATTCTTATCCGTCATTACCGTCAACCTCCTGCGGCTTATTGCGTTTCGTGTAAGGACGGACACCGTTCTTGATTGGTACGGTCTTTTCGGTCCCGTCACGGAAGGTAAAGGTAATCGTGCAGTCACGATTGACCGTAGCGTAATTGATGACCGCCTGCCATACAAGCGGGTCGAACTTTGCAAGCGGAGCGTCATGCTTCATAAGTTCGTTCAGAAAGCCTGTAATCTGCACACGCTTGGCAGCACAGGCGGCTATCTTCAAATCAAGCTCCTGCTTGAGCCGAGCCATCGTGTCAAGCCGATCCTCATATTCTTTTAGTTTCTCATGGATATCATCGGCGGTGTCCTGTCGGCTGTAGGTCATCAGAAGGCTTCTTATCAGCGTCTGGACTTCGCCGCAGCCGTTGTTCAAATCCTCAAGTTGCCTGCGGTACTCGCTGTCATCAGTAATGGTATCAATGCAAAGACGGTAGTTCTCCTCAATTTCCTTACGGTTGGCAATCAGCCCGTTGAACACCCCGACGAAGGTTTCTTCCAGACTTTCCTCTTTGAGAGTCGGCGTTTCGCAGTATTTACGCTTCTGAAACTTTGCATTGCAGTGCCAGTGCCAGGAAGCGTGTTTTGTGTTTGAGTGCCATATCTTTCTGCCGTAGTAACCTCCGCAGTCACCGCATATGACACGGCTTGAAAAAATGGACACGCATTGCATATTGCTTCCTGCTTCCTTTCGGCGGCGCATTTCTTCCTGCACCATCTGAAAGGTTTCCGGGGAAACGATAGGCTCATGGTCTTTTTCGATATAGTACATAGGCAGTTCGCCTGTGTTGGGACGTTTCTCTTTCGTAAGGTACGATACGGTTATTTCTTTCTGAAGTATTGCCGCCCCATAATACTTCTCATTCTTCAGAATGTTCAGAACCGTGGAGGCCTGCCATACCTTCTTGTGACCGGGCGTTTCAATGCCGTCAGCGGTCAAGCCTTTCGCTATGCCGCCCGGAGTTTTACCGGCGAGGAACTCCGCATAAATTCTCCGCACGATTTTTGCCTGCTCCTTATTGATAACAAGCTCACCGTCGGGACCCTTGTCGTAACCGAGGAAATTGGAATAGCCGAGGCTGACCTTTCCGTCTGCGAAGGACTTTCTTCGACCCCATGAGGTGTTCTCCGAAATCGACCTTGCTTCTTCTTGTGCAAGAGAGGACATGATCGTAAGCAATAATTCGCCCTTGGCATCGAGGGTGTAAATGTTTTCTTTCTCGAAGAAAACCTCCACACCTTTCTCCTTGAGCTGCCGGATGGTGACCAGGCTGTCAACCGTATTTCGTGCGAAACGGCTGACGGACTTGGTGAGAATAAGGTCGATTTTCCCGGCAAGGGCATCCTCAATCATTCTGTTAAAGCCCTCACGCTTTTTTGTATTTGTGCCGGTAATGCCCTCATCGGAATATACCTCGACAAAGACCCATTCTGGATTTGCCTGAATTTTCTGCGTGTAATAGCTGACTTGCGCATCAAAGGAGTTTTCCTGTTCTTCCTTTGCCGTTGAGACACGGGCATAGGCTGCAACCTTTCGTTTCCGAGTGAAGGTCGAATACTGTGCAGACAGCGTAGGCTTAGTTGCCTCTATCTTTTTTACTTTCTTATTTGTCATGACTTGTGTACCTTTCCTTTGCCTTTTTCGCAGCGGCGGCTTTCATTTCATCCGTCCAGCTTTCGGAGCGTGAGCGGTCTTTCCACACATAATCAGTGGTAGAACCGTTCGCAAAAATAAAACGGAGCAGATTGCCCGGATGAGCCTCTATCGTGCAAACCTGCATTTGAAATGCCTCGTCCGAAAATCCGTCCGTTTTCAATATGTCTGTTACCGCTCGTTTCAGCGTTTCCTCCGGGATGACCTTTGAGTCCGGGCAGTATTTCTTTCCTTTAGAGTTGTAGGTCGAACAGCACCAGACGATGTTATAAGGTGTTGTCTTTCGGTGGTAATTTTTTCCGCAGCATGAGCATCGGATTTTCCCTGTGAAAACGCTTGTCGTTCCGACAGTCGGAGCTTTTTCTTCCGCTCGGCGTTCAAGCTCTTTCTGGACTGCTGCGAAGGTCTCTCTGCTGACAACAGCGGGATGATCGTCTTCCACAAAATACTGCGGAAGCTCCCCGGTGTTGGGGCGCATTTTCTTCGTGAGGTGGTTTTCACGATAGACTTTTTGAAGCAAAAGGTCTCCGCAATACTTCTCATTTGTCAGGACTTTTCGCACGGTTGTCGGATGCCATTCGTTTCCGAAGATGCTGTATAGCCCTTCTTCATTCAAGGTGTTGGCGATTTTCTGAAGACCGTATCCGGCAAGGTATAAATCAAATATGCGTTTTGCGGTTTTGGCTTCTTCTTCAATGAGCGTTATTTTGCCGTCCACCAGACGGTATCCGAGCATGGTGCAGGTGGAAGCCCGTCCTTCCTCAAAGCCCTTGCGGATTCGCCATTTGCAGCTATCGCTGCACGAAAGGCTTTCTGCCTGGGCGAAAGAAGCGAGGAGCGTCAGCATTACTTCGCCCTCGGCGCTCATAGTGTAAATGTTCTGTTCTTCAAAGAAAACATCAATACCGAGGCTTTTGAGTTCACGCACGGTTTCAAGAAGCGTGACCGTGTTTCTCGCAAACCGAGATATGCTCTTGGTAATGACCATATCGATGTTTCCGCTTCTGCATTCGGTCAAGAGAAGCTGAAACTGTCCACGGTTGTCATTGGTGCCTGTTTTCGCTTCGTCAGCGTAGACTCCGGCAAACCGCCATTCCGGGTTCATCATAATGTAGTCACGGTAATAATCGATCTGCGCCGCCAAGGAATGCAGCATGGTGTCCTTGCCGCAGGAAACTCTGGCATAGGCCGCCACACGTTTTGTACGAGGAGTTTCCGCTACGGCAGGGGCAATGTTTACGATAGTTTTTTTCATTGTATCCCTCCTTTGGTATCGGACATATTAACTCTGATTTTGAAATATATCCAGTCAATTCGGAGAAATAAATTGAACGAAAACAGGAAGGTATTTTTCGGTGAGTATTGTGTCTATCACACGATAATCCTCTGTGGAAATCTGCCCGTTTTTCAGCATAAGCCGGAACGGTGCAATGCTTGCCTGATATTTGATTTCCGCTGTTATCTGCTCTTTAGTCACGGGCTTCACCGCCTTTGAACCTTGTCTCCACATAGCATTCGTGGGAACAGTATTTTCTGCGGCTGTTTCCATAGGCGGTAAAGGACTGACCGCATCCGGGACAAACATATTCATAAACCGCTTTCTGTCCGACACGCTCCGGGTGAGCGTTCCACCATTTCTGTCTACACTCCGGCGAACAGAAACGCTTCGGTTTTCTGCCGGATATCTGCGTTATCGGCTTTCCGCATTCCGGGCAGATTCCCGCTGTCTCTTTCGGTTCTTCGGTGCTGTCGACCGTGATTTTGTTTCGGCGGCAGAAGGTCTTGACGGTATCTCTCGAAACGGACAGAGCTTTGGATATTTCAGAATAGCCGCATCCGGCTTTTCTCATTTCGGCTATCTTTGTTTTCTGATGGTCTGTCATGTGCGAACCACCTCCTCACTATCCCATGAACATGAGAATGGCGTTTCGGAAAAAACGGGTGAAAAAATAAGCCCACCGAAGAAAAATCCTCGATGGGCTTCATATCAGTTAGGGATTTTCAGCTTCATGCCGCTGTAGATGACATTGCTTTTCAGCCCATTCAGGCTGACGATTTCCTTATAGCGGCTACCGTTGCCGAGATACTTCTTGGCAATCGCCCAGAGGGTGTCGCCATGCGCCACGGTATGGATACGGTAGTCATCGGCGGGTTTTGTGCTCGCCACGGCAAGTGCAGAGGTCTTGACCGGCGACATGATGGCGTACCTGCCGGATTCATCCTTGTTGATGACGGCACGGTCGCCGCTGACCTCGACCACATACCAGCGGAGTTTCTTCACCCAGCCGGGAATGGCTTTGCCGTTATAGTAGGTGCTGCCTGTGATGGTCACGAGGTCACCGGACTTAATTGTGCCGATGGGCTTGGCCGGTTCGACCGGCTTCACCTCGCTGCCGAGAGCTGCCGTGACCTTGGATGCCAAATCACCCATACGGGCATACATCCAGTTGCCGGGGCAGCTCTTGTTCGCAAACCATCTGTGGACGGTCAGCACCATCTCGTCGGATTTCGGGGTGTAGTTGAGTGTCTTGGTTTTATCGCCCAGCCAGAGCAGCTTGGTTTTGCCGTTGCGCTTGCAGATGTCGGTGCAAAGCTCGATGAGTCTCTTGTACACCACATCCTTAAAAGCGTAAGGCTCGGTGTTGTCGCTGGCACACTCGATGGTGATAGCTCTCTGGTCGTTGGCTGCGGAGGAGGAGCACCAGGAGCGGTTTTTCTCTTCCACATACATCCCGACCCGACCGTCCACGCCGATGCCATAGTTGCTGCTTGCCTGCCGTGAGGTCGGCAAAAAGATGTTGCCCAGCGTTTCCACACTGCACTGACCCACCACGCAGTGCGGTGTGATGCGGTCAATGCTGTGGGTGCGCTGCCCAGAGTGGTTCGGGCTGAGCTTGGTGTAGGACACCAGGGAACTGTTTGTGTAAGCCATATTATTCATCCTCCTTTTCACTGCGGTCATGAAGCTGCTCCAGCACGGATTTCAGCTTCTGCGGGATGGGCAGTCCCAGGTATGCGGCGTTTTCCAACAGGGACACGCCCTCGTTCGATAGGTAGAAGAAAATGACGGCAGTACGCATCACCGAGCCGCTGCCGATAACGCGGGTGTCGAGAATATGCCCGATGCCGACCAGGGCGAAGATGAGCACCTTTTTGAAAATGCCCTTGAATCCGACTTCGCTGGACAGCTTCTTATCCACCACGGCGCACATGATGCCGGTGATGTAGTCGATGACTACGAAAGCCAGAAGCGCATAAAGCAAGCCGTCACATCCTCCCAAGAACCATCCGAGCCAGCCGCCGATTCCGGCGAACACCACCTGAATGGTCGTCCAGAATTCTTTCATGTTGTTTGTCCTCCTTTGAAAGTTGAATTTGTGTATGAAAAAAGGCACTCCGCAGAGCGCCTTGATTCCGAAAAATATTCTTTATGTTACTGTGGTCAGCGACACCGTGTGCCACGAAGACCATGTGCCGCCATAGTTCCCTCGGATATATATCCTTGAGCCGTTATAGACGGTGTATCGCTGTTGAATGAAGTAGCTCTCCGGCAGAAAGACCTCCAGCATTCCGATTGTGGTGGTCGGAAAGTGCTTTTCCGTGGAAGCGGAATACGCAAAATAGTAGCCGGGAGTCTTTACATTGTTGAGGTCGGTGGTCGAGCCGTCCACTCTGCCCATTTTGCCGTGGACATTGACGCCATTCATGTGAATATTGCCGTCCACATCCAGCGTGGCTTGCGGGTTCGGCGTGTTGATGCCGACCTTCTTTTTTCGCAGCGCAATGAGCGGCGTGCCCTGCGGAACAGTAAAATACAGATCCAGACTGCTCAAAGAATAGAGCTTGTCTTGGATCTGCAAATGGAAGTCGTAGGAACTGTTGACATCCAGATTGCACAGTTCCAAATTGGAGTAGCTGAAAGAGGTTCCGCTTTTTGTCGTGCCGGAATAGATGCTGGTGTAGCTGCCGTAACTGCTCTCACTGGTTTTCTTGTACCGATACCGCACATAAACCACGCTGTTTTTCTGCGTCCCGTCAACGGTCACAGCGGAAATAGAACCGCTGAATTTGAGCTGCATTTCCGCTTCAATGTCGTTGGTTCGTCGGAGCGTCACCGAGGATATCTTCGGCTTAGTGTACGGAATGACTGTCACCGTCCGTGAAGTTTCGGCGGTGTAGCCGCGGGAGTCCGTGACCGAGAGCGTGACCGTCACACTGCCGGACTTGGCGATCTTTCCGACCGTAATTGCAGCGCCGGTCGAATTGGATGCGGATAAACCGTTGCAGGAAGCGGTGTAGTTGGAAATGCTGGCACCGTTCTTCGCAGTCGCTGTTCCCGGTGTAACTTTGAGAGTCGAGTAGTCCTGTACGAACAGCTGATCGTTGCCCGTGAGGTTCTTTGTGGTCGTGTAGCTGTCGGCATAAGTGAATCCGCTTATGGTCGGAGCAGAATTGGTTGCCGTGGTCAGTACCGTGGCGGTCTTGCTTGAGGTGCTGCCGATCTGCGTAGACCCGCTGTAAGACGAAACCGCAAAGGTACCTATAAAGGACTTGATGGATGCCATTGCATTCAACAGCGTTGTCCTCTGCGCCGATGTCAGCGTGACTGTGCGGTTCGCAGTGCCCTTCGACCAGGAAAGCCCGGAAATAGTCAGGATGGTCGCGCTGCCGTTTTTGAGCACCAGCGTATTGGTGTAGGAGGCTTCGTACACGGTCACATTGATGGTAATGGAAACCGTGGCATTGTCCGCCGTCACCGTGTTGACACTATTCACCACAGCACCGCCCAGCGTCTTGACCGTGGAACTGCCGGAAGTGCCGTAGACATGGTTGTACTGCCGCCTTGCTCTGACCTTCACCGTGTAACTGGTGTTCGGCGAAAGCGAGGAGAGCGTTATACTTGCACTTGTCCCTGCAGTTGTTGAGAACTGCGTCCAGCCTGAGCCGCCGTTTGTACTGTACTGCCAGACGTCCGCCGTGGCCGAGGATGTCGCGGAGATTTTGAACCCGTTTGCCGTGACATTCGATGTACTGAAGGTCACGGTAGGTGCGGAACGGTCGATGGTAGTCAGCGTCATGCTGCCGCCGTATTCCTGTGAACCGTAGATATAAACACGGGTCGAGAATCCGACCGCAATCGTTTTGCTGCCGTTGCTGTTGTGAGCCACAGTAATCGTGCCACTGACAGAACCTTTCTTTGCCGGGAAAACACGGTCATCCCAATAGGTACGGTCCTTTGAGTATACGGTCGTACCATTGATCGTTACAGTGGTCGTGTCAATGGTGTAGTAAGTGGATGCGCCACCGGTAGAGGTCAGCGTCCAGGAAAGTGTCGAGCTGTTACCGACCACATTCACGCTTTCTGAAATGTCCAGTTGAAGATAGCGCCCATCGTATGCCGCGCTTTTCCAAGTTGCCATAGCTTTCCCTCCTTAATCCAGAATGACGATGTTCAGCCCTTCGGACGCCGTCGGCATCGGGACAAACTTCGTTTTGCCCACGGTCAGCTCGCCGTCCACCGTGGTTTTCTTAGTCTGCGTTTCGTCCTTGTTCAGGGTAAAGATCACCTCATCGTTGTAATAACCGGCGAACTCCGTGTTCGTGATGACCGTCCGCTGAGACGATGCGCTGTTGGATACCTCAATGCCCCGCTTGTCGATCTTGACCTCCTGAGTGTAGATCTCGTTGGGAGCAGGCGTCCACTTTCGGGGAATCGCTCCTTCGGAAATCATGATGTCGGCGAGATAAATGGACGCATCCCGGCAGTAGCAGTAGATTCGCAGCGTAGGGTCGGTCACATCCGTGAGCGTCACGGAATAGTCCGTCCAGTCAAATGCCGTGGACTTATTGAACAGGTACTTGGTTTTGTTTCCGTTGTAGGTCACATAGAAATACCCGGACATGGTCGAGGTTTTCTTTGCCCGGACTGAGATCGTATAAGTGCCGGGGACTACCCCTCGGATGTGCTGCGACAACGAGGAGTAAGCTCCCAGCATAAAGCAGGAGTCTGAAATGGTGTTGTTCTGGGTGTCGGTGGAGGTGTCCGTTTTCACCGTGCCGGAGTAGCCCCAATCGTCCGTGATGCCGTTCAGCCCGGAGGAGTTCTGCACATAGTTGATGCCGCCGATGTACTGCTCCTGCATGGATACGGACAGCCCGTCCACCGTGTGTTCCAGTTCCGAAACACGGCTTTCGGAGTTCAGCACCCGTTCCTCCAGGACGCCCTGGTCGTTGGATACTGTTTCCACCGTTTCGGTGAGGGTCGCCACATAGCTGTTCAGCCCGTCGATGGTCTGCTGGAACTGGGCATCCTTCTCGGTCAGAATGGAAATGGTGGTGCGGATCGTTTCGATGTCGTTCTGCACCACCCATTCATTTCCGTCCCATATCTTCGTTTCCGGCGGGGTCACGGAGGTGTCCACCCAGAGCTGTCCCTCATAAGGGTTCTCCGGCGGCGTGTCCGAGGTGACCACATCGCAGAGACTGATAATCGTGAACTGTGCTGATGCGATCATCTCACCACCTCCTCAAAGCGCCACAACGACCATAAAGGTTGCCTTGGTATCCACATCGGTGCTGGACACCGACAGGGTCTTGCCGGTCTTGCTGCCGTTGGTACCCCAAGAGGTATCGACAACACCGTCTTTGTTGTACTTCGTCCAGGTGTAACTGCCGTTTCCGGCTGCGTCGACCTCGGAGCCCGCCTGGTAGCAGACGGCGGTCAGCACGGTCGTACCCTGGCCGTTCTTGAACACATCGCCGCCCGTGGAGGTTACGATGATCTGCAACGGGTCGGAGTTGTCGATGAAGGTCGCCACATCGAAAAACTTCGTGTTGTAGGAAGCCGATGCGGAATCCGTGTCCTGGGCACAGCACTTGAACACGGCGTAGCTGTCCACCGCTGCGGCGTAGACCGTGAGGGTATTGGTGGCCGTGCCGGAGTATTTGTCGGCGGTATCCGAGAGCTTGCGCCAGCCGATGCCGAAGTCTGCATCATAGCCGGTGGAAGAAGTAGCGGTGACAGAAGCGTCCATGACCGCCCACTTGTAGCTGACCTTGGTGGTGTCTACCGTAGAGCCGCGCCACAGCTCGGCCTTGGCGGTCAGACTGGCGACTTCCTCGTTCTTGAACACATTTCCGTTAGGCGTGGTGACCAGCAGGTCAACGATGCCGGAGCCGTTGACCACACGGGAGAAGGAAATGGTCAGCGGATGAGTCAGCGACAGACCGGTGCTTTCGTCCTTGTAAGTGATGACACAGCGATAGTCGATGCCGGGCAGTTCCGCCATGACATTGGCCTTGACCGTGAGGATGTGACTCTTGGCACCGCTCAGTCCGTAGTTCGTACCTGCGGTAATGGCAGTGTTGCTGTCGCCAACATACCACTTGACAGAGATGACATTGGCTGTGGTGATCTGGTCGGCGGTGGTGCCGATGACATACAGGCTGGGCGTCAGAACGAGGTTCTTCGTTTTCCAGTCCGGGGTATAACTGCCGTTGTCGGGGTTATACATCTGAGTCTTGGCGAGGTTCGAGCCGATGTACCCCGTCAGCGTCAGTGCGTCATTGTAGTCGATGATGGTAAACTGACCTTGTGCTTTGCTCATATGAGAAGCCTCCTTTGAAGTTGTTGTATCAGGAACGGGCGCTGTGCCGGTTCCTGTTGTGGGTTCTGCGGTTGCCATAATGAATTCCTCCGTTATAACAGGCTCTGCCTGGTCGTGGTGTCGATGAGGTCGCAATAAAAAGTGGCGCGGACTTTGACATCCGCACCGGTGATGACCACGGATTTTGCGCCGCCGAAATGCTGTTCATTCCAGACCTTGTCCGCTTCCGTATCCTCAGACACCCTTGTCCAGACAAACTGGTTGGCATCCAGCGTGTCGGTGATGTCCTCGTCCCAGGAGTACACCTTGGCGGAAAGCAGCGTTTTTACATTGCCGTTCTTGAAGATGTTCCCGTTGGACGAGATGATGACGAGCCGGAGCATTTTCTGCTCCTCGATGGTAGTAATGCGGTCGCTGACCTCGGTGACCTCCTTGCTGGTGGCGTAGGCACGGAGTACCACTTCGCCGCTCTCCAAATCCCAATAAGACGAGCCATCCTGTGACTGGATAACACCTGCCTTGATGATGTTCGCCACCAAAGAGCCGGATGTGATAAAATCTGCGACAATCTGACCGTCTGCCGTGATGGCGGTGTCAAAAGGGCCGTTGTAGCCGTTATGGGAAAAGCCCAAGCCGCCCACATTCCACCGCCAGACATTCACGGCTTCGTTAATGGAGGGTGCATCCAGAATGAGCAGCTCATAGGGCTGTCCGTTTTCTTCACTGGTGTGGATGACTACATAGCCGCCGCTCTGACCGGTGATAAGCCCGGTGGCCTTGCCGATGGCGGTTTGGAGCAGCTTTGGAAAGCGTCCCACCGTGGATTCCACCTTATCCACCGTTGATTGCACCTCGGAGATGGTGGTGATCATGCTGGACTTGCTCTGACCGAGGGAAATACTCTTGTACCGCTCGGCAAGGGTGTCGTATACGGTTTCGATGACCATAGCCGACACGCTGACACCCAGAAGCGAGTGCCGGATGGTGACGGTATCGCAGAGGTTGACCCGCTCCAGCAGTGCCGAATACTCCGGCTGTTTCCAGAGCGGCTCAAAGGACACCTTCACCGTGGGGATAGTCGCTCCCAGCGGATTTGCCTTGATATAGCTGTTGGCTTTGGCTCTGAGGGCTTCCTCGGTCACAACTCCGTTAAACTGGTCGGAGAAATCCATGATGAGCGTTTTCGCCCGGACGATCTCCGAGGTCACAATGGGGAGCGTGACCTCCGGCAGCGTGACCACCGTTTCGGTGTCTGTGCCTTCCGGTGTGTATACGGCATACGGGAGCAGTGCGGTATACACACCGCTGTTGTCCTCGTCCTGCTCCAATGCGGTGAGGTTCTTGCCGTATTCAATGACCACTCCGGTCTTCTGCCCACGGTGCGAATGGAACTTCACCGTGAAGTTGTCCCATTCAAACTCGCCGTACCATTTGGAGAGCATGGAGCCTTCCGTGCCGCCAAGGCAGGCTCGGACACTTTTCGGTTGGGTGACGGAAAATGCCTTTGCATCCGAATAGTCCGTCCAGCCTGTAAAGCGTGTATCTCCGGCAAGGATCTGCGAAAGGATAAGCTGCGGAGAGCGGCTCTCGGTCGAAAACGGCAGCACCGGCACATTGGCAAGGTCATACGAAATATGCTGACCGTAGATCGTGACGATGCCGTTTAAGGGCTTCGTGATGCGGTAAATGCGGAATGCCTGGTCGGCGGCGGTGTCGTTGGGTTTTGCCTTGATGATGCACTCCTTGGTGATTAGCCCGTAGTGCTGACCGCTGACAGGGTATTTGAGCAGACACTCAAACACACCGTTGCGCTCCTCGGTGATTTCGCAGGAAATGGTATCCGTCAGCGCACCGTGGCCGAATGAACTGAAGTCCGTGGCGTTTGCAGCGTAGAGTACAGGAATCATAGACAGCACCACCTCGGAATGACCTCGATCCTCGTCACATTGCCGGTGCAGTTGATGGTGCAAACACCTGGTTTGAGAACCGGGAATTCCGCACCTTTGACGGTGTCATTTTTGAGGACGGTGCCTTTGAAGCAGTTCATCAGCTCACTGTCAATCTCGATGTACTCGTCCAAGTCGGAAATCATCATGCCCCGGCCTTGGGGCTGCATCATTAGTGCTACCGCACCGCTGCCGTATAGCTTGATGTACGGTCGGCTCTCAAAAGCGGTCGGATTGGTAATCGTCAGTTCAGAAGAGTCTGCTGCCACGGTTTTCTGTCCCGCGAAACTGTATTTGTAAGGTTTGCAGTTGAAGGTCACGGTAAAACTGCCGACCTTGTTCAGCTGCTCCTCAATGTCCAGATTGCCGGAAATGACACCGTAGCGGAAATACTCCGCATCGTAAGAGTCGGTGATTTCGTGGTATCTGTCCGGCTCGGAATACAGCCAGCCCTTGATGTCCCGCAGGACGGAGGCAAGGGCGGCGGGATTCTTCCGTGCGAGGAACACCGTGTAGGTCACCTTGATATTAGAGAAGCGGCGGTTTGGGTTGATGATGTCGCCGCTCCGACCGGGAATGGAGATGAACTCCGCATCGTACTCCGGAGCGGAGAACACATCTTTTTTCTCGATATGCAGACCGAACTCAGCGGAACTGCGGCCGTTGTAGGTAAAATAGGTCATGCGAATACCACTCCTTTCCGCTGGGCGAACTGGTTCGCCGTTTCCATGACTTCGTTGGTGAGCTGACGAATGTCCTCGCTGCTATAGTTGTTGAAATTCGTGATGTTCAGGGCAATGGTGAAAGCGGATGCTGCCTTGCCGGTCACACCGTCCACCGCCGAACGGAAGCTGCCGCTGACATCGAAGTCCGTGGGCAGGGCTGTCTGCATATCGTGGGCGAGATCGCCCATGACGCCGTTGATGTCCTCTGCCATCCCTTCTGCGGCTTTGACCGCTTCGTCACCGTTATCCTCAATGGAGCCGGACAAGCCCTTGACCAGCATTTCACCGACCCACGCCATCTCTTTCGAGGGCGAATGGATACCGAAGAAATCGCAGATACCGTCCCAGATGGAGGATATCCACCCGGAAACCTTGTCCCACAGCCACGAGGCAAGCTGCTGAATACCGCTCCACAGTCCCTTGACGATGTTGCCGCCGATTTCCACGATTTTATACATCAGAGAGCCGAAGGCTTTCACGATACCCGCAATGATCTGCGGCACGGCCTTGACGATCTCCACGATAATGGTGGGCAGATTTTCAATCAGCGCAACGAACAACTGCACACCTGCCATGATGATTTTATCGATGTTTCCGACCAGAGCGTTGACAATGCCGGAGATGATTTGCGGAATCGCCTGTACAATGGTCGTGATGATCTGCGGCAGGGCTTGAATGAGAGAAATCAGCAGGTCGATGCCCGCTTGAATAATGAGCGGTATCGCATTCAGCACAGCATTGATAATGCCGTCAATGATTTTCGGAATGGCTTCCACGATTGCCATAATGATATCCGGCAATGCGGCAACAAGCGAGGTCAGAAGCTGAATGCCTGTTTCGATAATCTGCGGGATGGAGTCCAGCAGAAAGGTAATGATACCGTTGATAATCTCCGGCAGAGCTGCAATCAGAACGGGCAGTGCGTCCAATAGTCCCTGGGCAAGCCCTGTGATAAGCTGTAAGGCTGCGTCAAGGAGCATCGGCAGGCTGTCCACCAGTCCTTGTACGATGGTGACGATAGCCTGCACCGCTGCCGGGATGAGCGTAGGCAGTGCATCCGCAATGCCGGTCACAAGTGTAGACACTAGCTGCACCGCTGCCTCGATAAGCAGGGGCAGATTCTCGACCAGCGTGTTCACAATGGTCATGAGCGCGGACACCGCCGCCGGGATAAGCTGCGGAAGCAAAGACAGCAGCGTTTCCAGCACCTGCGAGAACAGCTCGGTGACTGCTTCCAGCAGTGTGGGCAGCAGTTCACCCACAGCCGTCAGCAGAGCATCCAGCGCCGTGGGCAGAGCCGCCACGATGTTTTCAATAACCGGGGTGATGTTTGCCACCACGGTCTTGAAGGCATCCACCATGTTGTTGCACAGCAGCTCCATGTCAGCGTCCGCATCGCCGAAGCCTACGATGAGGTTCGACACGGCGGATTTCAGCGCATTGACAGAGCCGGAAATGGTGGCTTCCGCTTCCTTGGCAGTTGTGCCCGCAATGTCCATGCTTTCCTGCATGACATGGATGGCTTCCACCACATCTGCGTAGGAAGAGATATCGTACTTGACGCCGGATATCTTCTCCGCATCGGCAAGCAGTCGTTCCATTTCCTGCTTTGTGCCGCCGTAGCCCAGTTTGAGGTTGTCGAGCATCGTATAGTTCTGCTTGGCGAACCCTTGGTAGGCATTCTGAATGGAGGACATATCCGTGCCCATCTTATTGGCGTTGTCGGACATATCCGTGATTGCCATATCCGCATACTTGGCGGCTTTCTCGGTATCACCGCCGAGAGACTGGATCAGGCTTGCGGAAAAGCCCGTGACCGTCTCCATGTACTCGTTGGCGGAAAGTCCTGCCGTTTTGTATGCATTGGCGGCATACCGCTGGATCTCCTGCGAGGAGTCCTTGAACAGCGTGTCAACGCCGCCGACCAGCTGCTCATAGTCTGCATAGGCGGCGATGACCTCTTTGCCGAGCTTTACGGCGGCGGCACCTGCGGCGACGGCCACAGCACCGAGCGCCACACCTACGGTTTTGAGAACCTTGCCGAAGCCTTCAAACTTACTGCCGGATTCCTCTGCGGCTTTGCCGCCCTCCTTGATGGCCTTCTCATTTTCGCCCAGCTCCCGATTCATATCGTTGAGGGCCGCTTCGGCATTGTTGAGTTGGATTTGCCAGTTCTGGGTGCGGCGGTCGTTCTCTCCGAAAGAGGCGGCGGCATTCTGCAGAGCCTTGCGAAGGGTGTCGATTTTTGTCGTCTGCTCATCGATCTCTTTTCGCAGCACCTTATTCCGTGCGGCGAGAGCCTCCACGGATTTATCGTTTTTATCGAACTGAGAGGTGGCGAGCTTCATTTCGGAGCCGAGCACCTTGAAGGACTGGTTGATATCCGCCAGTGCTTTTTTGAACTCCTTTTCGCCCTCAAGACCGATCTTCAGTCCGAAACTATCTGCCATGTACCGTCACCTCCTTAAATGCCGTCTGGGATAATATCGTCGATGTAATGCTCTCGTGCCGGGGTGGCCTGCCCGTTATACTGCTTGTGGCACTCCCACAGATCCAGCAGCAGACCAAACGGCATCAGCCACACCTCATCCTGCGACAGATGAAGGTGGGCAAGACCGTAATAGAGAAGCCGGGTAAACAGCTCCGCATCGGAGACAGTTACCCGACTGGTGCGTTTTTTGCGTCTTTCTCGCTTTCCACATTCCGCTTGGTGCCCTTATAGAGCGCCTCCGTAATGGCGGTTTTGTATCCGGCGAGGTCGAGGGGCGTGGTCAGAAGCTCCACTACCTCCTCGGTGAGCGGCTCCTTTGGGTGCTCCTTATCCTTGAGGTTGTGAATGAGGATGCTCTGATTTGCAAGAAGCGTAATCAGCCACACGATCTCGCCGATTGCCATTTCAAAGTTCTCGGACTTCATCAGCTTCTCACCGAGGTTTTCCAGCCCGCCGTATCGACCGGCGATCTCCTTGGTAGCCTTGGTCGTGAGGAGCAGCGTATATTCCTCATCACCGATGGTGATGACTGCAGTTCTTTCGTTATCCATTGTGCGTTACCTCCGTTAGCCCTGATTCTGGGGAGTTGTAGTATAAGTCGGCTCGTAGACTTCCTTATACCAGTTCGTGATGGTCGCTGCGGTCACATCGCCCTCCAAAGCCTCCGCTTTCCACGGGTGTTTGCCGCCTGCGTCTGCCTTGTTGCGGCGAAGAATGGTACCCTCGATGGTCGGCGTAGAGAAAGTGATGCTGTCGCCCTTGGTGGCAAGGTTCGTCGCCGGAATACCGAATTTCACACGGTACAGCCAGTAATACTTGTACTTGCCGTTGGACTTCTTGGCGCGGAAGCCCACCGCCACAGGGTCGCCGCCGTCCTCGGATGCGGAAATGAGTACCTTGTTCTTGTCGATGGTCGCACCCGTGAGGTCGGATGCCGCCGCAGAGCCGATATCGTCAATGCCGAGGGAGAGTGTGCCGGATTTGAATTCCTTCACGATCTCCGAAGCACCGTCGTCGGCATAGAGCGTAGCCTCTGCCAGTTCCACCGAAAGGTCAGCGGAGATGGCTTTGGCAAGCTGGGACGGCGTACCGTAGGTTTCCTCACCGGCGTCGTTCTCGGTGATTTTTGCGTAATACAGTCTGTCAAGACCGATGGTCGCCATAACTTATTCCTCCAGTTCGTAGATTTGCGCCACATCAATGGCGTAGTGATGGTAGCCGGTTTCGGTTTCAAAGCCGATATACCGGCGGTCGGTAATATAAAAGTTCGCGCCCAGTAAGGCACGGACAAGTGCATTTTTCAGTTTGGTGTAACTGCCCTTTGTGAAGAGGGACAGCCGTGCCTCCTGCGTTTCGCAGCCGGGGGTGTTGTCGGCGTGAAGCTCAAAGCTGTCCGACAGCGGCGTAATCACCAGATAGGTGTCCGGTGCTTTGCCGGAGAACACACCCGTTTCCACTGGAACACCGCAATGCTCGGCGATGGTTTGTAAATCGGATAGAAGACTCACAACTTTTCCACCTCCTCATCCAGTGCCTTGGTCATGGCATCGATGCATTCCTGCCGGGATGCCGTTTTCGCTGGCTTCAGAAACGGCTTTGCAGGCTGACCGTGCTTGCCGTATTCGATAATGTTGGCAAGTTTGGCATTGCTGCTGCCGTCCGAGCGGGGTTCTGCGAAGCCGACCTTGATGTCGTGGTTACCGTCCCGGTTCAGCTTGGAGGGAGAAAGGCCAAGCGCACCTTCCAGTTCGCCTGTGGTGCGGGATTTGAACTTTGTCCCTCTGCCGATAACGGAGGAGAGATTGCTCTTGACCTTCTTCAATACTACCTCGCCACCAGCTTGCAGGACGGTATCCGCCACACTGTCAAAGTTGCCGCCGAGCTTGGAGATCTTCAGGAGGAAATCCTCCGGCATTTTCATTTCAGCTTTTGCCAACGGTCGGCACCTCCTTCTTTGCCAGCACCTCGATGTACATCCCACGACCTTTGACATTCTCAACAGAGGTGATATTAAATTGCTCTCCGCCACAAATGAGAAAATGGTCGGTAGTGACTGTCAGCCTCGGAATGCACCGAAAGCGGAACAGGTCGGTCGCTTCGCTGAATGCAGCGAGGTTCGCCCAACGCTGACTGCCGTGCCGGCCTTCCCGGTACACACGGACGGAAGCGAGGACTTCATCCTCGGAATAGGTGAAACCCTCGCTGTCTTTGACTTGGCGGGTTTCCACTATGTCGGCAAAGCCGTTCATTTTTCCGAAGCTCATACCTGCCACCGCCTATCCAAACGAAGAAGCAGATTGACCGTGTTCCACACCTGTTGTGCCGCTCCGGTGTTATCCGCAAAGAAACCGCCTGTCGAGCCATCTCTCGATTCATAGAAGTGGGACGACAGCATGATGACGGCCTGCTCCGTGGTGGGCGGCATGGGGTTCTCTTTGTAGAACCCCTCCGGGATATGCTGGTAGCTTTCGGCGTAAGAAACAGCGGCGGTGATGTAGCTTTTCAGCAATGCATCATCCGCCGTGTGTTCCAGAATGAGATTGGCTTTCACCTTGTTGAGCAGTTCGTCCATCACCGCCGTCTCCTTTCATCAGGCGGATGCCATCTTGAGCAGCTTGACTGCTTCGGGCAGCACCAGTTTGCCGTCTACACGCTCCTTGGCAACAAAGCCCACCATGCCGTTTCCGGCAAACAGCTCCTTCAGCTCCGCAATGGAACGGGAGCCACGGTCACCGATGTTGTAGTAGCTGAAATCGCCGAATGCGACTGCGGCCTTGCCGGGGGCAGGAAGCGGGAAATACGCAGAGGTGTAGACCTTGTAACCCAATACACGGTCAGGCTCACCTGCCTGCAGAGAGGGCTGCCACAGATACTGGCCCGTGCTGTCCTTCAGCTTGCGGAGCTCTGCAACGCAGGCATCGTTGGCAAGGAACACAGCGTTCTTGCGATAGGGACGCTTGAGGGAATATACCAGGTCGATGATCTCGTCGGCAGTTACCTTGCCGGAGGACTTCGTAGTCACACCGACCTGTGCGCCGCCGGTTTCGGCGAGAATACCCAGGGGCTGACCGGTTCCGTTGCCATTGATGAACGCATCCTCCTCGGCATTGGCCAGAGCCTTGCCGAACTGCTCCAGAATGTAGTTTTCCAGATTGAATGCGTTATCATAGAGCAGCTCCTCGGTCACCTTAACAGCAACATGGAGCTTGTGAGCATCCAGAATGATCTGGTCGAAGGTAGCGTCACCGAAAGTCAGTGCGCCGCCCTCCTCGATCCATGCTGCTGCAGGCTTGGTGGCTGCGATGTTGATTTTGTGCTCACCGCTGGTGGTGATAGCGGTGCCGAGAGAACGCATAACGTTTTCCTCGTTCAGAACCTGAATGAGACGGCTGTCATACTCATCCGGCACCAGGTAGCCTCCATTGGCATCGATGCCCTCCTGCAGCACGTTGCTGATCTGACGGAAGTTGGTACGCAGAGCGTTGAGCATACCACTGCGGTAGGCATCGGAAGCACGACCGGTCTTGGGCTTCTCGTCAGCGGTGGACTTGCCGTTCATTGGTTTCTCGGTGATAGGAGAAGAAGTGGGCTTATTCAGCTGTGCTTCCATTGCGGACATGGCTTCCATGCGTTCGATCTCTGCACCGTAGTCCTGCACCTTCTTTTCCATCTGTGCATAGGTCTTGGCATCCTCTTCGGAAAGCAGGCCGTCCTTGTCGCGCTTGGTTTCCACAAATGCCTTTGCGGCGTTCCAAGCCTGGTTGCGCTTTTCACGCAGTTCGTTGATAGTCATATTGAATTACCTCCAGTTTTTAATGAGATTGAGCCGATCCATAAGGTCATCGGCTTTTTGTGTATGGTTGGATTTCGGGTTGATGGCGCATTTTGCGGCAACTTTCTCCATGAGAGAATTCACCACATTCGCCTTGGAATACAGCATGGAAACTGTGGGGACAGCCATATTCTTGGCTTCATCGGCACGACTCATGATTCCGTCTGCAAAGCCGAGTTCCACAGCCTTGTTTGCGTCCATCCATGTTTCCGCATCCATGAGGTGCGAGAGCTTGGCGCGGGAAAGCCCCGTCTTGATCTCATAGGCATTGATGATGGAATCTTTCACGCTGCCGAGCATCTCGATGGCTTTCTGCATTTCCCCCGAATTGCCGAATGCCGCTGTCATGGGGTTGTGGATCATAAGCATGGACACCGGGGATACCAGCACCTTCGTGCCTGCCATAGCGATGACGGATGCTGCGGATGCCGCAATGCCATCGATTTTCACGGTCACATCACCCTTGTAGTCCATGAGCATATTGTAGATTTGCGC
>CEAB01004612.1_pt1 | contig 20474 bp, 18 predicted proteins | sample 557651 | NCBI WGS metagenome assembly CEAB01 (sample SAMEA3182046, study PRJEB8094) | gut metagenome | biome: human; feature: gut; material: Stool; isolation source: human stools | place: Canada | collected 2011-11-15
AAGCCATTCCAGTTAAAATTGCAGTTGCCCGTTCCGGCGAGCCGGTTCGTCAGCCCCTGCTTTCCATTTTCCGCAGCAGCCGCACATCCGTCCCGCAGAACTGATAGAGCGTATATGCCCCCAGCAGCCGCGAGGCAATCTGCGCCGAGTAGCGCGCCTCGAGCTCCGTGTCCGGAAGATTTGTCGAGACAATCGTGGGCTTTCCGGAAAGAAGCCTGCCGTTGACGATCTGATAGAGCGCCGACACGGTAAACTGCGTCGTCATTTCCGTCCCCAGATCGTCGATGATCAGAAGATCAGTCTGCAGATACTCGCCCGTCAGCGCGCCGTCTTCTTTCAGGCGGAACTTCTCCGTCTCAAAATCGGAAAACAGCTTTCCAGCCGACACGTAGCACACGGAATACCCCCGGTCTGCGACCGCGCGCGCAATACAGCCGGAAAGAAGCGTCTTGCCGAGTCCCGTCGCGCCCATGAACAGAAGCGATTCGCTGGCGGTAGAAAACGTCCTCGCGTAGCTTACGGCGCTTTCATAGACCCGCTTCATGAGCGCGCGCGGCGAAATGCCGAGCTTCGGGTCCAGCCGGTCCGGATACACATCCAGCCGGAATTTCTCGAAACTCTCTTTTCCCGTGCCGAACGACTGCAGCAGCACCTTCTTCTGCTCCTGCCGGCAAAGCTCCTGCAAGCACTCGCACATCGCAGCCCCGCGCCAGCCGCTGCCGCCGCAGAGTCTGCACACAGGCTCGCGCTCCAGATCCTCGGGGTCAATGTTCTCCGACTCCAGAATCCAGTCTCGTTCGCGCTGCAGCGATAAATTTTCCTCCTTGAGCTTCTGCATCGCCTGCTCGGGGCTTTCGCTTTCCCGGAAGGCGGCGGCATAGACCTTTGCGCTGGTTTTTCTCAGCTCGCGGTCAATTTCCGCCAGACGCGGCAGCTTTTCATAGATCGCGGAAATCCGCCGCTCGCAGTCGAGCTCGTTCTGGCGGCGCGCCTGCTCGAGCCGCGCTTCGGCGCGGTGCAGGACCTCCTTCGAGTACGCCATACGTTATTCCTCCCCGTTTTCCAGCATCCGCCGGATGGCAGCGCGCTGGATGTCGCTGAGCGCGTCGTCGTGATGCTGCACGTTATAGCCGGGCTTTGCCGCGCTGCGCGCCGGTTTTTCCGGCGGGCGGTCGCCCGCTTCGATGCGTTCGAGCGTGGTCAGCCCCTGCTCGTGCCAGCTCTTTAAGATCGAATTGAGATACGGCCACTTGAGCCCGCCCGTGTTCATACACGTCTTTTCATATGCCAGCCGGATTTCCCGCTCCCCGAAGCCCCACGAAAGCCATGCGGCAATCAGCTTTTCCTCGCCCGCGGTCAGCTTGCGCCCCTCGATGCCGAGCAGGCTCTGGATCTTTCCGACGTTTGCCTGCAGCTGCAGCTGACTCTGCATGTACACCGCCGCCTCCTCCATCGTATCGACGCCGAGGTCCGCCCAGCGGTACGCCTCTTTTTCGATGCTGCGGATCGACGGCATGCGCGTCTGCCCGCGCGCGCGGCTTCTCTGGATGCAATAGTTGATCAGGATGGAAATGACCTCCGGCGGAAGCCCGAGATAGCGGTAGACGGACAGAAGAATCTTGATCTCCTCCGTGCTCAGAAGTCTGCCGAGCCTGCGCTGCGCCTCGCCGACCATGCTCGGAAATTCCGGGTTCGTGCGGTATTCGCGCGTCACGTCCTGCTCGGTGTAGCCGGGCGCTTCGGCAGGGGCAAGGTGCTTCGGCTCGTCCTGCGTGAGCCCCATCTGCCGCAGACTTGCTGCGGCGAGATCCACGCGCGACTGGCTCATGCGAAGCGCCGTCTGCGCCTGCGCCGGATCGTTCCCGGCGGCAAGATACAGATACAAAAGCGCCGCGTCTGCGTTCGCGCAGGCAAGAAGCCTCTTGAGATCGCTATTCGATATGGTAATGCCTGCGTCGTGCATCAATCGGTTCCTCTTTTCCGTCTATGTGAAACACATGCTTCTTCGCGCAATCCCCGCGCGCGCCTTATTCCAGGGAAAAGCCCATGTATACAGGCTCCAGCTCCGGATAGGCTCTGCCCAGCCACTTGAGCATGCACCATGTCTCGCCGTCTTCTCCGGGAAGCGACGAAAAGGTCTCATACTTTCCCGCGCCGCGCTTTTCTGCCAGCGCGCCGAGCGCTTCCGTTCCGGGCAGCAGCTCGCAGACAACCGCCTGCACGCCGTCTTTGCCGTCCTTGACTGCCGCGCAGCCCATGGCGTAGCCTGCCATCAGGCAGTAAAATTTGCCGCCAGCCATCGCGTATTCCAGCTGCGCCTTATCATAGCGCACGTGCGCAATGTCCCACAGCGCCGTCTCGCGCAGACCTGCGTAGTCCTGCACGCCGATTTCCGTCGCCTGCCCCGTCGGCTGCGCGCAGTCGAGCAGCGTTTTTTTTGCGCCCGTCTGCCGGGTAAAGCCGCGCTCTGCATAAAAATCTGCTAAGCGTTCGCTTGCCGGACTTAAAAGCAGCGCCTCAAAATAGCGCTTGCGAAGCTCCTTTTCCGCATAGGCAAGCAGCGCGCTGCAAAGCCCCTCGCCCTGCCGGTCCTTTTTTGTAGCGACAGCATAGAGATAGGCGCATTTGAGCTGCTTTTCTTCTTTGACAATCGTCTGCGGCAGCGCGAAGAGCATGGACACCAGCTCTCCGCCGTCTTCCGCGCAGAAGCCGGTCGCGTTCGGGTAGACGGTCTCAAAGAACAGATCGATGTCCTGCTGCTCGTCGCCGAATGCCTCCTGCCAGAGCGCTTTTAACGCTGGGATATCCTCCCTGCCGGTCTTTCTGGTGCGCATTTACCCTTCCTCCTGTAAGCAAGCGTTGTATTTTTCAAGCAGGCACGTCGGCTGATACGACTCCTTTGCCTTGCGCAGCCCCGGCTCTCCCATATCGTCCTCGCGGTTGAGGAATTGAAGCTCCGGATATTTCAGCGCGATCATGCGGGAAAATTCGCGGTTGATCATGGCGTAGGCGCCGTTGATGGCGGAATACGCCTTTTCAAAGCACACATCGTAATACAGCTCGTTCATCCGCGCGCCCATGGAAAACGCAATGACCTCGCCGGCATCGATCAGCATGAGACCATCCATGTGCGACGCTTCAAAATGGTCGAACGCACGGGCAATTGCCGTTTTTTCCTGCTCGATCTGCTCGTTCCACTCGTGGACCTCATACCATTTGCCCACCATATCGCGGCAGCGCTGCAGATTCTCCGGCGTGACGATTTCCGTTTTGAAATCCGGATGGTCCTGCTCGAAGCGGTTGCAGTGGTTGCGCTTTGCCTGCAGCTTCTTGCCGTGCAGCTCGGTCAGCTCCTCGACGGTGTAGATATAGTCGAACGAGTCACGGTAGGCGGTAAACGAAAACTTTCCGGGATAAAGTTCCTCGAGAAGCGCCTTTTTGTCCTCTGTCACGCCGCGCAGCACCGGCTTTTCTCCGCGCGCCTTCGCGTCGTTCAGGATTTCCTCCAGTGCCGGTTTTACGTCGCCCGCGCCCGCGGGATAAAGATACGTCGAAACGCCGTCTTTCGACAGCCGCTGCGTCACGAAGCCTGCCGCCTGCGCAACCTCTCCGTAGTAGCACTCCCAGAAGTACATATTGTGGAAGGACATGTCCACACCCGGAAGGTTTGCAGGATACGTGATGTCATGAATCCAGCCGTAGTCGGCAATGGACGGTTTGTGAAAATTCAGCATAAAAACCTCTTGTTCTGTTTTTTTGTGTCTACTATTTAGTATACTACATCTGTCAATCGATCTGTCAATCGCCTGCGGCGGTATTTGTTGACAAAAACCTGAAAAACGGGTATGCTAGTTCTGCTAAAATTCCGCCGCGCTTTCATTCGGCGCAGGCGCAGAAAGAAGGAAGTTCCCATGTGCGATACCTGTAAGAAAACCTTTTATATCACAACGCCGATTTACTATCCGTCGGCAAAGCTTCACATCGGTCATACCTACTGCACCGTCGCGTCCGACGCGATGGCGCGCTACAAGCGCCTGCAGGGCTACGATGTCATGTTCCTGACCGGCACCGACGAGCATGGTCAGAAGATCGAAGAAAAGGCAAAGGCAGCCGGCGTGACCCCGCAGCAGTTTGTCGACAACATCGTCACGGGCGAGAAGGGCGTTCTCGATCTGTGGAAGCTGATGAACATCTCCAACGACCGTTTCATCCGCACGACGGACGATTATCATGTCGCGGCAATCCAGAAGATTTTCCGCAAAATGTATGAAAACGGTGACATTTACAAAGGCTCTTACAAGGGCAAATACTGCACGCCGTGCGAGTCGTTCTGGACCGAGAGCCAGCTCAAGGACGGCAAGTGCCCCGACTGCGGCGGCGAGGTCCACGATGCAGAAGAAGAGGCGTATTTCTTCCGCCTTTCCAAGTACGCAGACCGTGTGCGCAAGCTTCTGACCGAGACCGATTTCCTCGAGCCGAAGTCCCGCGTCAACGAGATGGTCAACAACTTCATCGATCCCGGTCTCGAGGACCTTTGCGTTTCGAGAACGAGCTTCACATGGGGCGTTCCCGTCGACTTTGACCCGGGTCATGTGGTCTATGTATGGATTGACGCGCTCTTTAACTATATGACGGCGCTCGGCTTTGAAAACGATAAGTATCACGACCTGGAGAAATACTGGCCGGCAGACGTTCACTTCGTCGGCAAGGAAATCGTCCGGTTCCACTCGATCATCTGGCCGGCAATGCTCATGAGTCTGGATCTGCCGCTTCCCAAAAAGGTCTACGGGCACGGCTGGCTCGTCATGGATGGCGGCAAGATGTCGAAGTCCAAAGGCAACGTCGTCGACCCCTATGTGCTTGCCGAGATGTTCGGCGTGGACGCGCTGCGCTTCTTCCTGCTGCGCACGTTCCCGTTCGGCAGTGACGGCAACTTCTCCAATGAGCTGCTTATCAACACGATCAACATTGACCTGGCAAACGATCTCGGCAACCTTGTCTCCCGTACGACGGCAATGGTCGAAAAGTACTTTGGCGGCACCCTTCCCGAGACCCGCGCGGCAGGCGAGTTCGATGAGAGCCTGATTTCTCAGGTTTCCGGTCTTCGCGACCGGTATGAGGCGCAGATGGAAAAATTCCAGTTCCAGAACGCGCTCGACGAGGTCTTCAAGTGCATCCAGCGCGCCAACAAATATATCGACGAGACGATGCCGTGGAGTCTTGCAAAAGACGAAGCGAACAAACCGCGTCTTGCCAGCGTGATGTATAACCTGCTGGAGACGGTCCGCATCTGCACGACGCTGCTGCTGCCGTTCATGCCGGACTCCTGCGAAAAGATCTTCGCGCAGATCGGCGCAAATGCGGATGTCGAAACCTGGGATGCTGCCGCAGTTTGGGGCAGGCTCCCGGCAACCGTCACGGTCCACAAGGGCGAGGCGGTCTTCCCGCGCGTAGACGCCGAGAAGGCGCTCTCGAAGCTGGAAGAGCTCCATCAGCAGCAGCTCAAGAGCCTTCTTCCCGCGCTGGAAATCGAGCCGTATGCATCCGAGAAGGTCGATTTTGACACGTTCTGCAAATCGGATCTTCGCGCCATGAAGGTCAAAGCCTGCGAGCCGGTCAAAAAGAGCGACAAGCTTCTCCGGTTCACGCTCGACGACGGCACCGGCACCGACCGCCAGATTCTCTCGGGTATTCACAAATTCTATGAGCCCGAGCAGCTCGTCGGCAAGACGCTCGTTGCGATTGTGAACCTGCCGCCCAGAAAGATGATGGGTCTCGAGTCCTGCGGCATGCTGCTTTCCGCCGTCCACACGGAAAAGGGCGAGGAAAAGCTGCACCTCATCATGATCGACGATTCGATCCCCGCAGGCGCGAAACTCTGCTAATACGTCAGGGGAAAGGCTGCGCCTTTCCCCTGAAATTGCACCTCGACTGCGCGCATAATTTTGCGCCGGAGACGCAAAATTCCACACTTGCGGGCTATAGGGAATGTTTTTCCACGCACGGGTCGCGGGAAACTATGAATTCTGATTTCATTTCACGTCTGCGGACGTGAAACTCTGCGAGGCAACGGGAGGTATTACGATGGTCTACGGCTTTATTGGTCTCGGCAATATGGCAGGCGCGATTATCCGCGGCATGGCAGAAAGCGGCAGCTTTTCTTCCGACACGCTCTGCGGCTTCAACCGCTCGCCGGAAAAAACGCAAAGGCTTGCGCAGGAAACGGGGCTTGTCCCGTGCGAAAGCGCAAGGCAGGTCGCAGAACAAGCGGACGTTCTGGTACTCGGCGTCAAGCCGCAGATGCTGCCGGACGTGCTGCCCCTGATTGCGCCCGCCGTCACGCCGAAAACGCTCGTTGTAACGATTGCTGCCGGTAAAGGCTTCGATTTTTACGCTTCCTATCTGGGCGATGTTCCGCTTGTTCGCGTAATGCCCAATATCTGCGCGCAGGTGCTTTGCTCGGCAAACGCCGTCTGCCCGAACAGCCTGTGCAGCCCCGCGCAGGCAGAACTGGTGCGAGCAATGTTCCGCACCGTGGGCGAGGTTTATGACATTCCAGAGGCGCAGTTTGCCGCGTTTTCGGCGCTCGGCGGCGCTTCGGGCGCATTTGTGCAGATGTACATTGACGCGCTCTCGTCTGCAGGCGTAAAAGCCGGGCTTCCGCGCGCGCTGGCGCAGAAAATTGCCTGCCAGGCGACGCTCGGCGCAGCAAAGCTCTGCCAGGAAACCGGCGAGCATCCGATGGCGCTGGTCGATAAAGTCACCTCTCCCGGCGGCACAACCATTGAGGGCGTCCATGCGCTCAAAAAGGCGGGCTTCGAGTCCGCCGTCATCGAAGCGGTAAACGCCGTCATCGAAAAGGACAAACGTCTTGGCTGAAGGATCACAAAGCCGCCCGCAGATTGAGAATCTCTGCGGGCGGCTTTTGCCGGAAAAACGCGGACGCACCATGCGCCTCCGGCGTCGGGCAGAGCTGCAGCTTCATCCGCCGTGATCCCCCGGAAAGCCACCGGCGGGTATCTGCCTTTCGTGGTTCCGCCGCGCCCGGCAAAACACACGGCAAAGCTCCGCATGCAGAGCCCCGGAACCGGAAAAGCCAGCAGATCTTCACGCGCTGCGCTCCGCCGGAAATTTCCGTTTCTGCGGAACGAAACATGCTGTTGAAAAACCTTCCAAACCAGCGATTTCGGAAAGGAAGATAGTGTGAAAGAAACCCATCAGGGGTGTCTTTCGCGCTCAATCAACCAGTTTTTCAAGCTTTAAAAAGCTTGAAAAACTGCCACAGCGTGTCAAAAAGACTTTTTGACACGCTGGAAAGAAAAATTTCTTTTTGCGCGCGGCTGTAAGCTCTGGGGATAGTGTGTGCAGACGTGCGCGGTTCATGCGCGCCAGATTCTGCCTTCTTTCCGGCATTGACTTTCCGCAGTCAAACGGGTAAGATGAATAGCAGCAAGAGGTGAAACGTATGCAGAATTTTGAAAATTTAACTGAGAAGCAGGTCGAAAGCCGCGAAATTTTCGACGGCTATATCATGCACGTCTTCAAAGACACCGTCGAGCTTCCGAACGGAAAGCTTGCCCCGCGCGAGTATATGCGCCATGTGGGCGCGGTGTGCGTCGTGCCGCTGCTCGATGACGGCAGCGTTCTTCTGGAGCGGCAGTTCCGCTATCCGGTCGGCAAGGTTCTGATGGAGATACCGGCAGGCAAGCTCGACAGCAAGGACGAAGATCCCAGAAAGGCAGCCGCGCGCGAGCTTCTGGAGGAGACCGGCGCGGTCGCAGAAGAGCTGATCGAGCTCGGGATGTTCCTTCCCGCCTGCGCCTACAGCGACGAGGCAATCCACATGTACGCGGCAAAGAAGCTTACCTTCCGCGAGCAGAAGCTGGACGCCGACGAATTTCTGAACGTCTTTACGATGCCGCTTGAGCAGGCGGTGCAGAAGGTCCTTGCAGGTGAGATCTGGGATGCAAAGACCCAGACTGCGCTTCTGAAGGTCTGGCTTCTGCGCCAGCAGGGCAGGCTCTGATTTTTTTCCTACATAGGAATCGGGTCCGGCAAAGAGGGTGCAATTCCCCGCGAGTCGGTCACTGTGAAGCCGGTCCTTCCGGCTGAAGCCAGACTGCTGCCCGATGGATTCTTGTTCCTGCCGGAACCGGAAACATACAGCCTTTTTGCGCCTGTATCCGGTTTTCGGATGCAGGCTTTTATTTTGGGATGTATCGGAGGGCGCATGAAAAAACAGCTGCTGTATCTCTCGTCCATCGCGGACGACGCGCCGCAGACGGCGAAGGATTACGGACTCGGGTTGGAGCTTGCCCAGTTCTGCACGGCGGCATTTCTGGACAATCCGGACAAAGTAACCGAGCTTTTCCCGCAGGACTGCGCCCGCTATCTGTCCTCTTCCCTTGCCGCCTGTCTTGCCTCGTCTGATCGGTTTGTGCTGCATGGACCTTTTAACGAGCTCTGCCCCGCCGCAATCGACCCGCTCGTGCTGGAAATCACAGAAAAGCGCTACCGCCAGGCAATCGACAGGGCAGTTTCACTTGGCTGCCCGAAGCTGGTACTGCACGCGGGCTTTGTGCCGCTGGTGTATCACCCGGAGTGGTTCGTCTCGCGTTCGGTGCTTGTGTGGAAGCGGCTGATGCGGGAGGTGCCGGAAACGCTCACGGTGTGTCTGGAAAACGTCATGGAGCCGGACGAGACGATGCTGCTGGAAATTCTGCGGCAGGTAGACAGCCCTCAATTGAAGCTCTGCCTCGATCTGGGGCATGCAAACACCGCGGCAAGCAGAAAGCCGCCTGTGCAGTGGCTGCGTGCCTGTGCGCCGTATCTCTCTCACGTACATTTACACAACAACGACGGCGTGCGCGATCTGCACGCGCCGCTCGATCAGGGCGCGATGGACATCGCGGGGCTTCTCACCGAGCTTTCCGCACTCTGCCCGCGCGCTACCGTCACACTCGAACTTGCCGCATGCCGGCAGTCGGTCCAATGGCTTGCCGCGCAGAACCTTCTGGAGGAATAGCACATCATGGAATCGGAACAGACGCTTTTGTCCGCAATCTCGCAAATCACAGCCCTTGACGCAGGCGCGATGGACGCCGCGCGCAAACGGCAGGCAGAGCTGGCAAAGCCGCCCGGAAGCCTCGGGCTTCTGGAGGATATTTCCGTCCAGCTCGCTGGCATCACCGGAACTGTCAAAAATACCATCCAGAAAACGCGCATCTACGTTCTTGCCGCCGACAACGGCGTGGTCGACGAGGGCGTCAGCTCCGCGCCGCAGTCGGTGACGCTGGCGCAGTCAATCAATCTCACGCGGGGCTTGACCGGCGCGTCGTGTCTGGCAAAGCATTTTGGAGACGAGCTGGTCGTGGTCGATATGGGCATCAAGCTTCCGTACCACTGCCCGGAGATTATAAACCGCAGTCTCGGCAAGGGCACGAAGAATTTTTACAAAGAGCCTGCCATGACACGGGAGCAGGCGGTCTCCGGCATTGCCGCTGGTATGGCGCTTGCCGCGCAGGCAAAGAAAGACGGTGTGTCTATCTTAGGTGTCGGCGAGATGGGCATCGGCAACACGACGACCTCGTCGGCAGTTCTTGCCGCGCTCACGGGCGCAAGCATTGAAGATGTCACCGGTCGCGGCGGCGGCTTGACCGATGCGGCGTTTCTGAAGAAAAAAGAGGTCATCTCGCACGCGCTCGCGCTTCATAAGCCGGACTCCAACGACCCGATTGACGTTTTGTCCAAGGTTGGCGGCTTCGATCTGTGCGCAATGACGGGCGTGTTTCTGGGCGCGGCACAGCAGCGCATTCCGGTCGTGGTCGACGGGTTCATTTCCATCGTCGCTGCCCTGTGCGCAGGCAGACTCGCGCCGCTTTCCAAGGGTTATTTTCTCGGCTCGCACCGCTCATTTGAGGTCGGTTTCCGGCTTGCCGAGCGGGAGCTGGGGCTGAAGCCGTGCCTGGATCTGGGCATGCGGCTCGGAGAGGGCAGCGGCTGCCCGATTGCCTTCCGCGTCGTGGAGGCGGCGTGCGCCGTCATGGACACGATGGCGACCTTCCCCGAGGCGGCAATCGACGACACATACTTAACCGAAATCCGCGCAAAGGACAGCTTTACGGTATGAGACTGTCAAAAAAGCTGACGCTTTTCTGACAAAGGGGATGCGCCTCGACTGCGCGCATAATTTTGTCCCATAGGGACAAAATTCCACACTTGCGAGGCGATAGGTATGTTTCCGGTCGGCAGAGCCGCCGGATAACATGAATTTTCATTTTATTTCGCCCTGCGGGGCGAAACTCTACGAGGTTTTGACGCCTGACACGTAATTAACCGAAATCCGCGCAAAGGACAGCTTTACGGTATGACATATTTTCTTTCCGGCGGCTCGAAGAGCGGCAAGTCGATGCTTGCCCAGAAAATTGCAAAAGCTCTTCCCGCGCCGCACTATTATCTCGCGACCCTTCGCCCGACGGATGCCGAGGACCGCGCCATCGTCGCAAGGCACCTGCAAGAGCGCGACGGCTGGGGCTTTACAACACTCGAGTGCGAACGCGGCATTCTGTCGGCGCTGGAGCTTGCACCGGAAAACGGCACGTTTTTGCTCGACAGCGTCACGGCGCTGCTGGCAAATGAGATGTTCCGCCCGGACGGCTCGGTCGATTGGACTGCGGGCGAGCGGCTGGCAAACGATCTGGTCCGGTTTTCGCAGCTGGCGCGAAGCGTCGTCTTCGTTGCCGACTTCGTCTTTTCCGACGGACGCGATTACGGCGCGCTCACGGAAGCCTACCGCAGCGCGCTCGGACACATCGGCGTGAAGCTGGCGCAGGCGTGCGGCAATGTCGCGGAGCTGAGCGCGTCGATTCCCATCTGGTACAAAGGAGGCTGGCAGCCTTGAAAACGCAGATCACCGCCTTTTTTATGGCGTGGGGCATGTTTTTATCCATCCCGTGCCCGTGTAAAATCTGGGACGAAAAAGCACGCCCCTGGCAGCTGGTGTATCTGCCGGTTGCCGGCTTGCTGGTCGGCGCGCTCTGGGCGCTGGCGGCATATGCGCTGGGGTCTTTCGACCGGCTTCCGGCGCTGCGTGCGGCGGTTCTGGCGGCGCTGCCGTTTCTGCTGACAGGCTTTCTCCATCTCGACGGCTTCATGGACTGCTGCGACGCGATTTTATCCCGGCGGGATCTTCCCACGCGGCAGAAAATCTTAAAGGACTCGCACGTCGGCTCGTTTGCCGTCGTGTGTACGATTTTCCTGATGCTTGCCGCATTCGCGGCGTTTTGGGATTTTGACGCGAAAGAAGGCTGGCAGGGGCTGATTTTGCTTCCGGTTTTTTCGCGCTTTGCCTCGAGCTTCTGCGTGTTCGCCTGCCGCCCGATGCAGACCAGCCAGTACGCCTCCGGCTTTGAAGCGGCGCAGCACAAGCGCCAGCTGACGGCGCTTGCGGTTTTGAACGTGCTTGCCGCTGCCGCAGGGCTGCTGCTGTTAAAATCCGCATGGTTTACGGTCTTGGCAATCGGCGCAGAGCTTTTCGCGCTGCTCGTCTGCCGCGCGGCGCGGAAAAATCTCGGCGGCATGTCGGGCGATATTTCGGGCTTTTCGATGACATTGGGCGAGCTGGCAGGGCTTTTGCTGCTGCTTGCCGGACAGGGGGCACTATGGAGCTGATTTTCGGCGGCGCATATCAGGGAAAGACGCAGTATGCCGCGCAGAAATATGATCTGACGGACGCGGATATTTTCACCTGCGAGGATCTTGATCTGGACCCGGACGCGCGCTGCATCCGCCATCTTGAACGCTTTGCGCGCGCGTGCACGGAAGCAGGGCTCGACGCGCGCGAGGAATTTGCGCGGCGCTCGCCCCGCGCCTGCGTGCTGATTGCGGACGATATTTCCTGCGGCATTGTGCCGCTGGACCGGTCGGAGCGGACCTGGCGCGAGGCATCCGGCAGGCTTCTTTCCAGCCTCGCGGCGCAGGCGGACACCGTCACAAGAATTTTCTGCGGGCTGCCGCTGGAGGTCAAGCCATGAACCGGCTCGTTCTTCTGCGGCACGGCAGAACCGAAGGCACCGAGCGGCACCTGTACTACGGCGCGACCGATCTTCCGCTGCTGGAAGACGGCGTGCGGGAGTTAAAAGACGCGGCAAGGCGCGGCATCTATCCGGCGCCCGGCGGCTTTTCGTTCGTCACCACCGGCATGCGGCGGACCACCGAGACGCTGCGCGCCATTTACGGCGACGTGCCGTTTTCCGTGCTGGAGGACCTGCGCGAGGTCAATTTTGGAATTTTTGAGATGAAAAGCTACGAGGAGATCAAGTCGGAGCCTTCCTATCAGGCGTGGCTCGCGGGCGACTGGTTTTCCAACACACCACCGCAGGGCGAGTCGTTCCGCTCCTCGGAGGCACGGATTGCGCGCGGGCTGGAGCAGCTTCTCGCGCGCGAAGAGGACACGATCTGCATCTGCCACGGCGGCACCATTCTCACCGCGATGCAGCGCCTGTTTCCGGAGGAAGGAAAAGATGGCTATGCCTGGCAGCCGAAGCCCGGCTTCGGGTATACGATCGATCTGGTAAATCGCGCTTATCTTCCAATTTCCGGTTGATTGCGTTGCAAGATTTCGTTTTCTGTGTTATGATTACGTCAGTTCACGATTCGCTTTTTTGCGCCGGTTTTTCAGCGCGGCGCTTGGAAACGGAGGTATCACATATGAAACGGTTTGTTACGATTTTTCTGACGCTTGCGCTTCTTGCCGGGCTGCTTGCTATTCCGGCGGGCGCGGCAAACACGGCACTGGACACTGCGGCAAAAAAGGCGGCGGCGTTCGCAGTCTCCGAGCTGCCCCATCCGGGCGCGGCAGACGACTGGGCGGTAATTAGCGTCGTGCGCGGCGGCTTCGATTGCCCCGAGAACTGGACGGACTCCTATTACCGCGCGCTTGCCGGGAAGGTTTTAAGCACCGGCGGTGTGCTGTCCAAAACCCGCCTGACCGAATACGCCCGCGTGATTCTGGGGTTAACTGCCATCGGAGAAGACCCTGCGAACGTGGCAGGCTATCATCTGCTTGCCGCGCTGTCCGATTACGACGCTGCAACCCAGCCGGGCGTCACATCTGCCGCCTACGTGCTGCTGGCGCTCGACTGCGGCAATTATGAAATTCCGAAAACGGAAGCAGGCAAAACGCAGGCGACGCGCGAAATGTATGTCGATTTTATGCTCGGCAAGCAGCTCTCCGACGGCGGCTGGGCAATCGGCGCGGAAGAAGCCGACCCCGATGTGACCGCAATGGTTCTGCAGGCGCTCGCGCCCTACCAGTCGAACACGGCGGTCAAGAACGCAGTCTCGCTCGGCGTGCAGCGGCTGTCCAAACTGCAGAACGACGACGGCGGCTACACCTCCTGGGGCTACACCAGCTCCGAGTCCTGCTCGCAGGTTGTTTTGACGCTCTGCGCGCTGGGGATTTCCATGGACGACAGCCGCTTTGTGAAAAACGGTCATAGCGTTCTCGACAAGCTCCTGACCTATCAGCTCTCTGACGGCAGCTTCTGCCACGAAGACAGCTACGATGCCTACGCCACCATGCAGGCGCTGTGCGCCCTGTCGGCAGCCGTCCGGCAGCAAGCCGGCAAACGCGCATTCTTCTCCATGACGGACGTCAAAAAGAACGTCCATACCCCGCAGTCCGGCGTTGCCGCCCACACGGCGCAAGTCGAAGCGCTTCCGGCGTTTTCCGACATTTCCGGACATGCAAACGAACAGGCGATTGAAACGCTTGCCGCCTACGGCATCATCAACGGCATGACGAAGACGACCTACGCGCCCGACGCCGGGCTCACGCGCGCGCAGTTTGCAAAGATCGTCGTCGGCTCTCTGGGGCTTGCCCCGGAATATCGCGGCACGTTCAAGGACGTCGCGGAAGCGGCGTGGTATGCACCGTTCGTCGATACCGCCGCTGCCTACGGCATTGTCAACGGCGTGGGCGACGGGAAGTTTCACCCCGACGGCGCCATCACCGTGCAGGAGGCGGCGACCATGACCGCGCGCGCCGCTGCTCTTTGCGGCATTGACACGGCGCTGGACCGTCTAGACACGCCGCTTTCCGCCTACCGTGACGCCTCGCGCGTTTCTTCGTGGGCAAAGGCTTCCGTCGCGTATTGCGTATCGTCCGGTCTCTGGGCATCCGGCGAAGCTGCGCTCACACCCTCGCGCCGGATTTCGCGCGGAGAGATCGCGCAGATGCTATATGGTCTGCTCCTGAGCACCAATCTGCTTCAGTAATTCTGCTTCTCGGCGCACGAAAACCCTGACCGGAATCGTGATAACTTTTTGGCGTCTTTATAGAGCCGCGCATTCGCGCGGCTCTATTTTTATGAAAGGAGAACCATGAACCGCAACGACGCTTTTTCCCGCTGCCACCCACTGGTGAATTTTCTCTATTTTGCCCTCGTGCTGCTCGGCGCGATGCTTCTGCAGCACCCGGTGTGTCAGGCGATTTCGCTCATTGGCGCGATCGCCTGCTTCTGCACACTCGGCGGTGAAAAGCCAGGCGGATTCCGGCTGTGGTACGCGCTGGCGCTGTTTGCCGTGACCGCTGCCGTGAATCCGGCGTTCAGCCACGAGGGGCGGACGATTCTGCGCTATCTGCCGTCCGGCAACCCGCTGACGCTGGAATCGATTCTGTACGGCATCGGCGCAGGGCTGACGCTCTGCACAGCGCTGGTCTGGTTCTCGTGCTACACGCGCATCATGACGTCCGATAAATTCGTCTATCTGTTCGGAAGAATCGTGCCCGCACTGAGTCTCGTTTTATCCATGACGCTGCGCTTTGTGCCGCGGTTTTCCGCGCAGGCAAGGCGCGTTTCCAAGGCGCAGGCGGCAGTCGGCAACGACATGCATACGGGAAGTCTGCTGCACCGCATCAAATGCGCGCTGATGGTCTTTTCGATTCTCGTGACATGGTCTTTGGAGAACGCGGTCGACACGGCGGACTCCATGCGCGCCCGGGGCTACGGGCTTCCCGGCAGAAGCGCGTTTTCGATCTTTACGCTCACGAAGCGCGACAAACTGCTGCTCGCGGCGTTATCACTCCTGGGCGCAATCGTTGCGGCAGGCTATGCCGCAGGCGCGCTTTCCTGGCGCTATTATCCCAGCTGCAGGGGCGCGGGGCTTACCTGGACCAGCGCGCTGTGCTGGCTGAGCTATCTTGCTTTGAATCTGATCCCGGCAATTCTGGACGGAAAGGAGGCAGCTGTATGCAGACGTTTACAATCACAGATCTGAGCTTCACCTATCCGACCGAGTCTGTGCCCGCGCTCCAGAACGTCTCGCTTTCGATTGAGGCAGGCTCGTTTACGGTCCTGTGCGGCAGATCCGGCTGCGGCAAGTCGACGCTTCTGCGGCAGCTAAAGCCCATCCTGCAGCCGCACGGCACGCAGACGGGAACCATTCTCTTTGAAGGCAAATCGCTTTCCTCTCTTTCCCAGCGCGAGCAGAGCGCGCACATCGGCTTCGTGCTGCAAAATCTGGACGCGCAGCTCGTCACCGACAAGGTCTGGCATGAACTGGCGTTCGGGCTGGAATCTCTGGGGCTCAGCACGCCGGTCATTCGCCGCCGCGTGGCGGAGATTGCGTCGTTTTTCGGCATCCAGAACTGGTTTTGCAAGCCCGTCTGTGAGCTGTCGGGCGGGCAGAAGCAGCTCGTGAATCTTGCCTCCGTAATGGCGCTTGAGCCGTCGGTGCTGCTGCTCGACGAGCCGACGAGCCAGTTAGATCCCATTGCCGCGACCGACTTTTTGTCGACGCTCGGGCGGATCAACCGCGAGCTGGGCACAACAATCATCCTGTCTGAGCATCGGCTCGAAGACGCGCTGGCGCTGTCGACCAACGTCGTCTTTCTCGAGCGCGGGCGCATTCTCGACACCGGCACGGCAAGCGAGGTGGGAAGCCGCCTGAAAGCGGCAGGCAGCGACATGTTTTCCGCCATGCCCGTTCCAATGCGCATTTACGCGGGCGTTCCAAACGATCTTCCCTGCCCGGTCACAGTCGCGCAGGGCAGGCAGTGGCTGGAGGCATTTTCCGAGACGCACCCGCTCTGCCCGGTTCCGCCTGCCGCGCCGTCTGAAAAACGCGAAGGACCGGCGGCGGTCGAGCTGGACGAGGCGTTTTTCCGGTACGATAAGCAGTCGCCCGACGTTGTCAAAGCGCTGACGCTGCGCGCCTACCCGGGCGAGCTTCTTGCAATCCTCGGCGGCAACGGCACCGGAAAATCCACGACCATGGGTCTGATTTCCGGCATCCACCGCGCTTACCGCGGCAAAACTTCCGTGCTGGGAACCGCGCCGCAGGAGGTGTCGGGCAAAATTGCCCTGCTGCCGCAGGACCCGCAGACGCTGTTTGTCAAAAATACGGTCATTGAGGACCTTCTTTCCGTGCTGGACGACGCACCAAGAGACCGGCGCAAGGCACTGGCGCTTGAAAAGGCGCGGCTCTGCGAGTTGACGGAGCTGCTCGAGCGCCATCCCTACGATCTTTCCGGCGGCGAGCAGCAGCGTGCAGCGCTGTGCAAGGTGCTGCTGCGCGAGCCCGAGGTGCTTCTGCTCGACGAGCCGACGAAGGGACTCGACGCGGAATTCAAGCGCGTGTTCGCCCGGATTATCAAGCGTCTTTGCGCGCGCGGCGTGTGCGTAATCATGGTCAGCCACGACGCCGAGTTCTGCGCCAGCTACGCCAGCCGCTGCGCGATGTTCTTTGACGGCGCGATTGTCGCCGAAGGAACGCCGCGGGAATTTTTCTCCTCCGGCAGCTTCTACACGACCTCGGCAAGCCGCATGGCGCGCGGGCTTCTGCCGGGCGCGATTACCCCGGAGGACGTGATTGCCGCCTGCGGCGGCGAGGTTCCCCCGGAGCCGGACCTTCCGGCAGACGGCGATGACGCAGCGGAAATCCAGGCGCAGGAGGAAGTCCGGGAGCAGGCAAAGACGTATCTTCTGCCGAGCCAGACCGCGCCGCTTCCTCTTTGGCGAAAGCTTCTGGGCGCGCTCGGCGGGCTCGGCGCGCTGATCTGCCTGTGGGGGATTCTATCGATCAGCGATCTGTCAGAGCTCTTGACGCAGGGCGGGCTGACAAGTCTTGCCGGCGATACCTTCCGGCTGTATCTTGCGATGCTTGCGTGCCTGCTTGTCCTTGCCGTCTCATTCAGCCGCGCCGCGCCGCAGCCGGTCCATTCCAGTCTCGGCGGAAGACCGCTTTCCGGCAGGACAAAGCTTGCAAGCGTTCTCTCGCTTCTGCTTGTACCGCTGACGATTTTCATCGGCATCGTCTACTTCGGTAAAAAGAGCTACGGCGTGGTCTCGATTCTTGTCCTGCTCGAATGCATGGCGCCGTTCGCGCTGATCTTTGAAGGGCGCAAGCCGAAGGCGCGCGAGCTGGTTCTGATTGCCGCGCTGTGCGCGCTTGCCGTTGCTGGACGCGCCGCGCTTTTCATGCTGCCGGGGTTCAAGCCGGTCGCCGCGCTGGTGATTTTATCGGGCGTCGCCTTCGGCGGCGAGACGGGTTTTCTGGTCGGCGCAATGAGCATGCTGACGTCCAACGTGCTGTTCGGGCAGGGTCCCTGGACGCCGTTTCAGATGTTCGCGATGGGGCTGATCGGCTTTCTGGCAGGCGTGAGCTTTCAGAAGGGTCTGCTTCGCGCCGGGCGCGCGCCGCTTGCGATTTTCGGCGCGGTCAGCGTCGTTCTGGTCTACGGCGGCATCATGAACCCGGCATCTGCGATTTTATACCAGCCGAATCTGAGCCTTTCCGTTCTGAAGGCGTATTATCTGACCGGTTTTCCCTTCGATCTGGTCCACGCGGCAGCGACAGCGCTGTTTCTCTGGTTCGGCGCGGAGCCGATGCTGGAGAAGCTCGAGCGCGTCAAACGCAAATATGGGCTGACAGAAGCCGAGTGAAGGCGCGGTTCTTCGTCTTTTCCCACAAAATTTACGTACATATTTGACAAATTCTGTTGATTTCGTCAATTTTTTCTGTTCGACACCGTTCGACATCCTTCCCGCTTCAAAACGTGTATGATAAAGCCAGCTAAGGAACCACAAGATCTTGTGGTCCTGGCAAATACAGAAAGAAAGGATGCAAGAGACAATGCAGGAATTGACAAAAGAGTACCTGTTTTTGTTCAATACCATTACACGAACGCAGCAGGAATTGCAGCGTTTGGAGGAAGTGCTGCTCCAGGCACAGCGGACGGCAGAAGAACTGTATCTGGAACGCACGGACGACCCCGCCGCTTGACGCGCAAAGCCCTTCCGGGGTTGTGAGATTCCATACGGACGGGCTTTCGCGCAGGCATTTTCAGAAGCAGGATTGCCTTCCAGCCGCATGGCGAGCGCGGCTTCGGGCAAGCTGAGATTCCATACGCTATTTTTCGCAGACCGGATTCCATAGAACGGCGCCGCCGCACAGCTTACAGCCTGTGCGGCGGCACTTATTTGTGCACATTATCCACAGCTTTCTCCACATTTTGTGCCGCGCACTTGTTTCGCTTCAATTTCTTGTGCCTCGCACCTGTTTCGCGCGTTTTTTCGCCGGATGCTCTGTAAACTGGAGGCAGAAAAACCGCGAGGAGGCGCGTCATGCTCACACAAAAAACGTCCGGTCCGTCCGTTCTGCAAACCGGAAGGGTTCTCTTTCTGCCGCTCGGCGCCATTCGCCCGAATCCGGCGCAGCCCAGAAGCGTTTTTGACGCGGCAGGTCTGCAGGAGCTTGCCGCCTCCATCCGGCAGTATGGCGTGCTGCAGCCGCTCTCGGTGCGCAAAAAGGGCAGCGGCTTTGAACTGGTCGCGGGCGAGCGGCGGCTGCGCGCGGCGGGTCTTGCCGGGCTGCGGGAGGTCCCGTGTCTGCTGGTATCGGCGGACGACCAGGACGCGGGGCTTCTGGCGCTGGTGGAGAATCTGCAGCGGCGGGACCTCGACTACATCGAGCAGGCGCAGGGACTGGCGCGACTGATGCAGCAGTACCATCTCACGCAGGATCAGGCGGCGCGCCGCGTTGGAAAGAGCCAGAGCGCCATTGCCAACAAGCTGCGGCTGCTGAAATTATCCGAGCCGGTGCTGGCGCTTCTCAGAGCCAGCGGTCTATCAGAACGCCACGCACGGGCGCTTCTGCGCATCGAAGACGAAGCGGCGCAGCTGCGCCTCGTGCGCCTGATTGCGGAAAACGGCTGGACGGTCGCGAAAACCGAGCGCTACATCGACGAGCTGTGCGCGAAATCTTCGCAGAAGGCAAAGCTTGGACACTTCGTCCTGCGCGATATGCGCGTTTTTTTCAACACCATCAATCATCAGCTCGATCTCATCCGCGCCGCCGGCGTCGACGCCGGAACCGAGCAGCGGGAGACCGAACATGAAATCGTTCTCACCATCCGAATTCCCAAATCCGCCTGCGTCCGGTAAGGCGAATCCGTCAAGTTTCACAAAGGCGCGCCGGGCCTGTTTGGACTGCCGCGTTGTGTTGTTTTTATTTCGGGCAAAATAAATGTCCGAAAAAGTTGGGTCTTGTGTGTTTTGCGTAAAATCCTCGAAAAATCTAACAAATTTCAAAAAATGTTCCCGCTTTCCACATTTTATGGTTGAAAAAATCGAACTTTGTGCTATAGTATGTAATTGTCTGAAAATCATAAAGCAAACATGCTGGACCGCGTCGAGTGACGAAGCGGTCACCACAGGAAAGGGGTACAAAATGTCTCACAAATATGTTTACCTGTTCTCCGAGGGCAACGGACACATGCGCGAGCTGCTCGGCGGCAAAGGTGCAAACCTTGCCGAAATGACCAACCTCGGCATGCCGGTTCCGCAGGGCTTCACCATCACCACCGAAGCCTGCACGCAGTACTACAAGGACGACCGCCAGATCAACAGCGAGATCGAAGCGGAGATCATGCAGTATGTCGAAAAGCTCGAAGAGATGACCGGCAAGAAGTTCGGCGATCTTTATAACCCGCTTCTGGTTTCCGTCCGTTCCGGCGCGCGCGCTTCCATGCCCGGCATGATGGATACCATTCTGAACCTGGGTCTGAACGACGAGGTCGTCGTCGCTTTCGCCAAGAAGACCAACAATCCGCGCTTTGCCTACGACTCCTATCGTCGCTTCATTCAGATGTACTCCGACGTCGTCATGGAAGTCGGCAAGAAGTACTTCGAGCAGCTCATCGACGAGATGAAGGAAGCCAGAGGCGTCACGCTCGACACCGAGCTGACCGCAGACGACCTCAAGGAGCTTGCCGAGAAGTTCAAGGCAGAATATAAGGAAAAGCTCGGCGAAGAGTTCCCGCAGGACCCGAAGGTCCAGCTGATGGGCGCCATCAAGGCGGTCTTCCGCTCCTGGGACAACCCCCGCGCAATCTACTACCGCCGCATGAACGACATCCCCTCCGACTGGGGCACCGCTGTCAACGTCCAGTCCATGGTCTTCGGCAACACCGG
>CEAB01056203.1_pt1 | contig 20378 bp, 15 predicted proteins | sample 557651 | NCBI WGS metagenome assembly CEAB01 (sample SAMEA3182046, study PRJEB8094) | gut metagenome | biome: human; feature: gut; material: Stool; isolation source: human stools | place: Canada | collected 2011-11-15
GGAAAGAAACTGCAGAATATGATGCAGCTTTCAGGTGGAGAAAAAGCACTCACAGCTATAGCACTTTTATTTGCAATTCAGAATCTTAAACCATCGCCATTCTGTCTTCTTGATGAGATTGAAGCTGCACTTGATGATTCAAATGTAGGAAGATTTGCTAATTATCTTCATAAGCTTACAAAGCATACGCAGTTTATTGTAATTACACACAGACGTGGTACAATGTCGGCAGCAGACAGGCTTTATGGTATAACGATGCAGGAAAAGGGTGTATCTACACTTGTATCAGTAGATTTAATTGCAAATGATTTGGACAAAGATAATAAAAAGGAGTAGTATGGGATTATTCAGTAAATTAAAAGAAGGATTAACAAAGACAAGAAACAATATTGTCTCAGGTATTGATTCGGTGTTTTCGGGATTTTCAAAGATTGATGATGATTTTTATGACGAACTTGAAGAGACACTTATAATGGGTGATATCGGCGTTCGTGCAACAGAAGAGATTATCGAAGATTTAAAGGAAAAAGTTAAAGAAAATAAAATAAAACAGCCTGAGGAATGTAAGCATCTTCTCATTGAAACAATCAAAGAAAAGATGAATCTTGGCGAAAATGCCTATGATTTTGAAAATAAGCAGTCTATAGTAATGCTTATTGGCGTAAATGGTGTCGGAAAAACTACTTCTGTAGGCAAACTTGCCGGTCTTTTAAAAGCACAGAATAAAAAAGTTATTATGGCTGCCGCAGATACCTTCAGGGCTGCTGCAATTGAACAGCTTACGGAGTGGTCAAAACGAACAGGAACTGATATAATAGCACAGAGTGAAGGTTCAGATCCGGCTGCCGTAATTTTTGATGCCGTAGCTGCTGCAAAAGCCCGTAATGCAGATGTATTGTTATGCGATACGGCAGGAAGACTTCACAATAAGAAAAATCTTATGGAAGAGCTTAAAAAGATTGACAGGGTTATTGAGCGTTCATATCCGGAAGCGTACCGTGAAAATCTTATCGTGCTTGATGCAACTACAGGTCAGAATGCACTTTCACAGTTAAAGGAATTTAGCGAAGTAACTAATATTACCGGTATAATCCTCACTAAGATGGATGGTACTGCAAAGGGCGGTATCGCTGTAGCGATTCAGGCAGAGATGGGAATACCTGTCAAATATATCGGTGTTGGAGAGCAGGTTGAGGACTTACAGAAATTTGATTCAGATGTGTTTGTAAATGCACTTTTTGATGTAAAAGAAAATAATGATGAGCAGTAAAGCTTAAAAGGAGAAAACATGGAAGAATTATCACTTAAAAAATTTGAAGAAGCAGCTGAAAAAGTTAAAGAGGTCACGCTTGCAACAAATCTTGTATACAGCGAATATTTCAGCAACCAGTCAGGAAATAAGGTATATTTAAAGCCGGAAAACATGCAGTATACAGGTGCATATAAAGTAAGAGGTGCATATTACAAAATCAGCACAATGTCAGAAGACGCAAGAAAAAAAGGACTTATTACAGCTTCTGCCGGTAATCATGCACAGGGTGTTGCATATGCAGCATCAAAGTATGGTGTTCCTGCAACAGTAGTAATGCCTACGACAACACCTCTTATCAAAGTAAATCGTACTAAAGGTTATGGTGCAAAGGTTGTTTTATACGGAAATGTATATGATGAAGCATGTGAATATGCAATGAAACTTGCAAAAGAGCAGGGGCTTACATTCGTTCATCCTTTTGATGACTTAGATGTTGCAACAGGTCAGGGTTCAATCGCAATGGAGATTATAAAAGAGCTTCCTACAGTTGATTATATCCTTGTTCCAATCGGTGGCGGCGGACTTGCAACAGGTGTTTCAACACTTGCAAAGCTTCTTAATCCGAATATCAAGGTAATCGGTGTAGAGCCTGCGGGAGCCAACTGTCTTCAGGAATCATTAAAAGAAGGTAAAGTTATTACACTTCCTACAGTAAATACAATCGCTGACGGTACTGCCGTAAAGACACCGGGAAGCAAGCTTTTCCCATACCTTCAGAAGAATCTTGACAGCATAATTACTGTTCCGGATGAAGATTTAATCGTTGCTTTCCTTGATATGGTAGAAAATCACAAGATGATAGTAGAAAATTCAGGTCTTCTTACAGTAGCAGCATTAAAGCAGATGAATGTAAAGGATAAGAAGATTGTATCTATTCTTTCAGGCGGCAATATGGATGTTATCACAATGTCATCCGTAGTACAGCAGGGGCTTGTCCAGAGAAGCAGAATCTTCACTGTATCTGTTCTTCTTCCTGATAAGCCGGGTGAACTTGTACGTGTCGCTTCAATTATCGCGGAGGCAAGCGGAAATGTAATCAAACTTGAGCACAACCAGTTTGTAAGCATTAATAGAAAGGCAACTGTTGAACTTAGAATAACAATAGAGGCATTTGGTCACGAACATAAGGAAGAAATTGTTAAAAAACTTGATGAAGCAGGACTCCGTCCACGTATAGTTAAGGTTAATATTTAAGATAATACATAAAGTCCGTGATAAAAAATCTTATACGGTAGAAAAGACACATCATGACATAATAAAATTGTTGTGATGTGTCTTTTGGTGTAATAATCACATTTATAAATGTTTATGTGGAGAATAGTTATATGAAAAATAATTATAAGAATTTTAATTTTTTGAATTATATTGCAGCTGTGATTCTTGTTATTTTGTGTATTGTGCAGATAGTGCCGGATACATCTGTTAAAGCAGAAGCAGCAGAGAATACAGGAGATATTACAGAAATCCATACAGCGGCCGAGCTTGTGAAAGCATCAGAAAATCAAACTGGAAGTTACAGACTTATGGCAGATATTGACATGACAGGCATAGACTGGACACCGTGGGACTTTTCGGGAAAATTTGACGGCAATGGTTATACAATACTTAACCTTTCTGTGACAAAAACAAACAGATGCACAATGAAAACATACGACGGAAACAGAAAAGAATATGATACATATGGTGCGGGATTGTTTGGAATACTTTCTAATGCTGATGTGAGCGGTCTTAATATCAAAGGCACAAGAATTGAAGTTGCTACAAATAATCATTGCTTTGCAGCTCCAATGGCAGGACTTTGTAATAACAGCAATATATCAGATTGTATCATAAGCGATTCTTATGTAAGTCTTACAGATTCGGCAAAAATGTGGGGAACAGGCGGAATCGCAGGTTTTGGAAGCGGTAATCTTGACAATGTTTCAACCGATGTGACACTTGTGTGCATTGATACGGATAAACAGGTAAAAGACGAACAGTTTATGGGTGGAGCATATGCGGCAGGTTTCATTAATATTAGAAATTGTAAAATAAATATCGACGGTTATGATTCAGACCATGGTTACGTCCATGATGGTGGGCTTGTTGGAATGTATATGGTATATCCGTATGATTTATCTCTTACATATGCCGGTGAAGTCCTTAACAATGAAGTTTATGGACAGATTACATTTTATGAGGATAATACAGACAGACGAGCATATTGTAAGGCAAATATGGGCGAAGTTATGAACTGGACATATGCGTATTCGGGATTTAAATATGATTTTGATGCCAACGAAACATTTGATTATTCTGTTACGTTACTTCCTGAAAAATGTGATAATCCTGTATACAATGATACAGTAACAGAACCAACTGTCACAGATTTTGGCTTTACAACACATACATGTCAGGGCTGTGGGTATACATACAATGACAAATACACAATATATAAAGAATATAAAAATGATTCCGAGGAAGTTACATCACCTGACAATGATATGAACATGTCAGATGATTCATTTGGTGTTACAAAAAAGAAGGATAACCATGTTATACCTGTACTTGTTGTTATTTTGCTGACTGTTATAATGATTCTTCTTATAGTAAGATATATTCAGGTGAGAAATCAAAGAAAAAGACGCAGGAGACACAGAAGAAGATGAAAAATACTATCTATATGGCACCGATGGAAGGCCTGACGGACTTTACATTCAGAAATGCATATGAAAAAATATTTGGAAAAGGGAAAATTGCAAAATATTTCACACCTTTTATTTCACCGAATAAGTCCGAAAAATTTCTTGCAAGAGAAATACGTGACATAGACAGAGAGCATAATAATGGAATTAATACAGTTGTTCAGGTTATGACAAATGATGCAAAAGATTTTATCTGGACTGCCAGGATGCTTTATGATGAGTACGGTTATAATGAGATAAACTTAAATGCAGGCTGTCCTTCAGGCACAGTTGTTTCAAAAAACAAAGGTTCTGGAATGTTAAACGAGCCGAAGCTTCTTGATAAATTTCTTGACGCAGTGTTTGAAGATGATTTTATAAGGGAAAATATCAAGGTTTCAGTAAAAACGAGGGTTGGTGTAGAGACAGATACAGCATTTCCGGAGATAATTGATATTTATAATAAATATCCGCTTGAGGAACTTATAGTGCATCCGAGACTGCGTACAGATTTTTATAAAAATGACCTTAATCTTGAAGCGTATGATTATGCAGTAAAAAACAGTAAAAGTAAAGTGGTTTTTAACGGAGATATATTTACAAGAAAAAATTTCCTTGATATAAAGAAAAAATTTCCACAGACAGATACATTTATGCTCGGAAGAGGTCTTATTGCGGACCCCGGTCTTATAGATGTGATTGTTTCTGAAAATCCTGAAGATTTCAGCCGTGACCTTATTAGCGATAAAAAACGCATGAAAGAGCTGCATGACCTTGTGTTTGATGCGAGATTGCACATAATGCCGGGCGACACACATGCCATTCACAGGATGAAGGAAATGTGGTGTTATATGGCATATGTATTTGACGATTGTAAAAAAGAAATAAAAGCAATAAAAAAATCACAGAAAGTAGCTGATTACAAATCGGCGGTTGATATATTTTTTAATGTAGCAAAACTTACAGAGAAAGATTATATATTATTTTCAAAAAAATTCTGATAAGTTATACAATATGTTATTGATATATAGTGCCGGTTTATGTAAAATAATATCACAAATGTTAATTTGGGAGATAAATATGAGTAAGATTTATTTTGTGCGTCATGGTGAGAGTGAGTGGAATGTGGCAGATAAAATATGCGGACAGACCGATATACCGCTTACCCACAGAGGACATGAACAGGCTGTAATGACAGGCGAAAGTTTCGTTGCAAGGAAAATTAAAGCTGATATGATTTTGTATTCACCACTTTTAAGAGCTGCAGATACGGCAAAACATATTTCAGATATAACGGGAATACCGGCAAGAGAAGAGATGCGTCTTATCGAGCAGAATTTCGGTGTATGGGAAGGAACATCACCACGTAATTCACATGAGTTTTATGAAGCCAAAAAAGGATTTGTACAAAGATTTGGCAGCGGTGAATCCATGTTTCAGCTCGCACAAAGAATATACAATCTTCTTGATGAGTTGAAGGCAGATAGTGACAAAACATATATCCTTGTTGCACATAACGGAATTGCAAGAATCGTCTGTTCTTACTTTAAAGATATGACTAATGATGAGTTTGCCGCTTATGGTGTTGCCAATTGCAGTATTACAGAATTTGAGTTCTGAGATTTTGAAAATTTGAGTTGAAAAATTGACACTTAAAAGTAGTTGTACTATCATCTGAATCAGATGTATATACAACTACTTTTGTGCTATTGTATAGGGCAAAGATACGATGCCGGCTATAGCAGGCTGCTAGAAATGGGAAGGTGATTTGATGTCGGAAAAAAATTTTAAATCAGACAGGATATTGTCATATTTTAAGAAAGAATGGCTGGTTCTTCTTATCGTTACGGTTTCTGGGCTGATTTACAATATCGGACTTTTGGCAGGACCTCTTTTTGAAGGTAAAATGACGGGTTGTCTTATTGACATTTTAAACGGAAATAAGCAGTTTGCCGATATGCTTACACTTGTTCTGCTTTATATACTGATAACGGCGGCTGTACAGTCTTCAAGATATATTAAGCGTTTTTATGTAAGGCGTTTTGCAAATAATGTAAATAAGAGAATGAAAGAGATATTATATGGAAGCCTTGTACATAAGAGCAGACCACAGCTGCATGAGGAGAGTGCAGGTACGATTCTCACAAAAGCGATTCTTGATGTTGATGACTGTGTTGAGGGTATGAGAAAGTTCACAACTGAAATATTCGATACAGGAGTTGCTCTTTTGGCATATGCATGTATGCTTTTGTTTTATGACTGGAAACTAGCACTATTGTGTATGATATTTCCGCCTGTCTCTTATATTATGGCAGAAAAGATGAAGTTCATAATTCAGACTTCCGGTGCAAAGTATAAAGAGCAGTCAGGAGCGTTAAGCACTGCGACGCTTGATATTGCATCCAATGCCATAACATACAGGGTGTTTGGACGAGAGCAGCAGAGACGAGAAGCTTATGAGGAAAGTCTTACAGCCTATGAAAAAGCAGCAGTAAAAGCTAATATTTGGAATACGTCGCTCACATCTGTGTACAGAGTCATATCAATGGCGGGTGTAATATTTATACTGTATTTTGGTGGCAGAAATGTACTCGGCACAGGCTGGAGTGCATGGAGCATAGCAACATTTACAACATTTGTATCGTGCTTTACAAAGCTTTCGGTAAAGTCTTCAAGTGCAGCAAAACTTTTTAATGCAGTACATAAAGCACAGGTTTCATGGAAACGTATCAAACCGCTTATGCGTATGAAAAACGACGATGGTGACAGAAAAACATATTATGCAGGAGAACTTGAAGTCAGCAATATGGGATTTTCATATCCTGACGGCAAAGTAATATTTGACGGAGTCTCATTTACGGCGGCACCGGGTGAAATTATTGGTATAACCGGTCCCGTTGCCTGTGGTAAGTCAACACTTGGAAAAGTATTTCTGGGTGAGTATCCTTACCGTGGAAGCATCAAGTTTTCCGGGGAAGAGATGAAAGGTGTTGACAGTACGAAAAACGGAATAGTTGCATATCTTGGTCATGATTGTGAACTTTTTGACGATACGGTCAGGAATAATATTCTTATGGGCGATGACGGAGATGTCAATTATTACCTTAAAATAGTGTGCCTTGATAAGGAAGTTGCACTTATGGAAAATGGCGTTGATACGATTATTGGAAGCAGTGGGGTGCGTCTTTCGGGTGGTCAGGCACAGCGTCTTGCACTTGCAAGAACCATCTGCCATAAAAAGCCGGTTATTATTCTTGATGACCCATTTTCGGCACTGGATAAGGATACAGAGAAGCAGATATTTAAAAATCTTGGTGAGATGGTATCAGACAGTATTGTTATGATAATTTCACACAGACTCTATCTGTTTCCGCAAATGAATAAGGTTCTATGGCTTAATGACGGAAAAACAGAGCTCGGAAGCCATGATGAGCTTATTGAAAAGTGCAGTGAATATGCGTTGCTTTACAATGGACAGAATGGAGGCGGTACTGGTGAAAAATAATGAAAATGAAAAAGCCGCAAATTCAGGAAAAAAACCAAAATATGTAAAGAAAATAATAACAGAAACTATTTTAAAATATAAACTTTTGTCATTTGGAATTGTTGCAGCCGTATGTCTGGCGGTCATATTTTCACTTATTCCGCCGCTTATTCTCGGAAAAATCATTGATATGTTTACAGCTGGACAGATGCCGGGACTTGGTATGGTGATTGCATATTTTGCAATGCTTTTTTTTACAGGGCTTACTGAATCGGCAAGAGAGGGACTTCTTACAGTTTTTGGACAGAAAATAACACATGCTATGAGAAGCCGTCTTATGGAAAAATTCACATCTCTTACCGCCGACGAATTAAATGGATTGGAGCCGGGTTCGCTTGTATCACGTTTTATAGGCGATGTTGACATGATTGAAAATCTGTTTACATCGGGAATTATAAGTATGTTTGCCGATGCATGTAAAATTATAAGTATTCTTGTTGTAATATGGTTTAAAAATAAAGGACTTACGCTTGTATTTATAATCCTGCTGCCGTTTTTGTTTATTTTTACAAGACATGTGCAGAAAAATATGCTTGCGGCCCAGATTATGAACAGACGTGCTGTAAGCCGTGCGTCAGGACATGTTCCGCAGACATTAAAAAATATAAGAACAATTCATTGCTTTGGCAAAGAAAAGTATATGGAAAAGCAGTATGACGAATATATAAATGACAGTTATCATGCGATGGAAAAGACAAATTTTTATGATGCAGTATATTCGCCTGTAATTCTTATTTTAAATGCTGTTGTTGTTGCAGCTGTAATGTTGCTTTCGTCATCTGGTAACAGTGCAGTCCTCACATTTTTCGGAATGTCAGCAGGTACTGCGGTTGCAGTTATGAATTACATTTCCCAGATATTCTCACCGGTTGAAAGTCTCGGTATGGAGATTCAGACAATACAGTCAGCGATAGCCGGTATACACAGAATTAATGAATTCATGGCACTTGAAGAGGTTGAAAAACACGATGTTGTACAGGAAATTGAAAAACAGTATACACAGTGGCAGGATGAAGGTAAGCCACAGGTTCAAAGCGTAAGGTATGAAGCCGGTGGAAATAAGCCTTTTGTGGAGCTTCGCAATGTGACCTTTGGCTATGATGAGGACAGAAAAATCCTTAATAACATAAATATCAGTGTTATGCACGGAGAGCAGGTAACTCTTTCAGGACGTACAGGTGCAGGAAAGAGTACAATATTTAAGCTTCTTTTGGGACTTTACAAACCGCAGTCAGGAGAAGTACTGATTAACGGAATACATGCTGACACAATTACTGATAAGGATAAAAGAAAGCTGTTTGCCTATGTTGAACAGACATTTCATATGGTTGCAGGCACTGTAAAAGAGCAGATTACACTTTTTGATGACAGTATTTCCGATGAAGATGTAAAAAATATCTGTATTACAACAGGGCTTGATGATGCGATAACAAGCCTCGAAAAAGGCTATGATACAATATGTACGCCAGATTTGTTTTCACAGGGACAGTGGCAGCTTTTATCAATAGCCCGTGCGGCAGTGGCAAAACCACAGCTTCTCCTGCTTGACGAGATAACGGCAAATCTTGATACAGAAACAGAAAAAGCAGTTCTTAATGCATTGAATAATGTATGTAAAGACAGAACGGTAATATCTATTTCGCACAGGGTTACTGCAAAAACAGGTAGAATTATTCCTGTTGAATCGAATGTGTGAGTTATATATAGGGTTTATCTGATTCGACGGCGAAGTGATTAAGCGATAAAATTACGATATAAAGCGTGTTAAATTTTGCGGACAAAAAAATTCGGTTCACAAATTTAACACGCTTTTTACACATTTGATACATTTCTGTATATTATTATACACTCATAAAACAAATAACAGATGAGTGGTCAGTTTGTCAGACTTAAAATAATGACAGAAATGAGGAGTGTATATGATTAATTACAAAAAACTTACGGCTGCAATGGCAGCGGGAATAATAGCAATATTTACAATAACAGGCTGTGCAATGCCGTGGCAGAAAGCAGCAGATGATTCATCATCAAATGTATCTACGGTTTCTGCCGGGAATCTTTCACAAAGCGGTGAGAATGCACTGTCGCTTGAATTTGACAGCGAAGATTTAGATTCGTCATATAACGAATCAGAATGTACAAAGATAAATCTTTCAGGAAGTGGTGCAACTGTTTCAGGAAGCGGTGTTACTGTTGAAAACGGAAATATTACAATAACATCTGCGGGAAGCTATATTATTTCCGGAACATTAACAGACGGAAGCATAAAAGTGAATTGCAGCGAGAAAGGAACTGTAAGATTGATTTTAAACGGTGCTTCAATAAGCAGTTTAAGTACGGCACCTGTTGTTGTTGAGGAAGCAAAAAAGGTTCTTGTAACTCTCGCTGACGGCACAACTAATACAATTACAGATAAAACACGCCAGTCTGTGGACGACGAAGATTTTTCTTCGGCAGTTTATTCAAAAGCAGATCTTGTATTTAACGGAAGCGGAACTCTTAATGTCAATGCTGGATACAGAAATGGTATTAAGAGCACAGACGATTTGAAAGTTGTATCTGGAACCTTTAATATAACAAGCAATGAGGATGGAATAATCGGAAAAGATTTTCTCGGAATTAAAGATGGTAAATTCACAATTAAATCGGGAAGCGACGGAATGAAGTCAACGTATGATACGGATACTTCAAAAGGAAATATCGTAATAACAGGCGGTGAATTTGATATAACGGCTTCAAATGACGGTATTCAGGCTGAAAATATTTTATCTGTTTCAGGCGGAACATTTAATATCGTAACAGGAGATGCATCTTCTTCATCAGACAGCACTAAAGGACTTAAAGCCGGAAATAATATTTATATAACAGGCGGCTTGTATACACTTGATTGTGAAGATGACGGTGTTCACTGCAACGGAGATATTCTTATTTCGGGTGGAAATCTTACAATTAGCAGCGGTGATGACGGTGTTCATGCAGATGATAATCTTCAGGTTGACGGCGGCACTATAGATATTAAGAAATGTTGCGAAGGTCTTGAAGGTGTACATATTACTTTAAATGATGGTGATATTTCAATAGTGGCAAGCGATGACGGTATTAATGCGGCTGACAGTTCATCATCTTCCGGTATGGGAATGGGCGGCTTCGGCGGCGGTCAGAACGGAGGCTTTGGCGGCGGTCAGGCATCATCTTCAGACAGCAGTGTTTTACTTACAATCAACGGCGGAAATATATTTGTAAATGCAGGCGGTGACGGTCTTGATTCAAACGGTAATATTGTGATGAACGGAGGCAATGTAACGGTTCTTGGCCCTACAAGCGATGGCGATACAGCACTCGATTTTGATGGTGCATTTACAATTAACGGAGGCGTACTTATGGCATTCGGTTCAAGTGGAATGCTTGAAACACCGACATCGGCACAGAACGGCTGCTGTATTGTTACAACATTAGGCACTGTAAGTGCAAATTCTGCATTTTCACTTACGGATTCATCAGGAAATGTGATAATGTCATATACACCAACAAAGAATTATGCGTCTGCGATTGTATATTCATCAGACATTAAGAACGGAAGCACATATACGGTAACTGCGGGAAGCACAACACAGTCAATTACGGTGAACAGCAATGTTACAACAAACGGAGTCAGCGGAGGCTTCGGCGGTGGTCAGAATGGCGGTTTTGGAGGCGGACAGCGTGGAGGACAGCCTGGAGGCAGTAACCAGCCGGGCGGTGGTTCCGGTGATACAGGTATGCCGAATATGCCGGGAACAAATTCTGGTGATGGTAGTACAGGAAATATGCCTGGAGGCAGTGCACCTGACGGAAACGGAAGCTTTGGAGATGGCCAGCAGGGTGGAAAACAGCAGGGGGGAAACCAGCAAGGTGGAATGCCGGGCGGAAATTCGGGCAACGGACGTTCAAACAGTGCCAGCAGTTCAACTGTAAATCAGGTATAAACTATAAATAAAATAAAGTATATATAACAGGGTAGAACATAGTATAACAGTGTGTCCCACCCTGTTTTTTGATAAGATACATCTTTGTATTTAATTTGGAATACCACAACGCAATATAACAGTTGACATACAGATATATGCTGTTATATACTGTTTGCAAGGTGATGAAATGAATATAAAAGTAAATTCTACATTGATGATTCCTATATACGAACAGATTGTTGACCAGATAAAAACACTTATACGTATTGGCAAACTGGAAGAAAATGATATGCTTCCGTCGGTACGTTCTCTTTCAAAAGAATTAAAGATTAGTGCACTGACAGTTAAAAAAGCTTATGATTATCTTGAGAGCGAAGGTTTTGTTGTGACGGTTCACGGTAAAGGAACGTATGTTGCTGCGTCCAATTCCGAAATACAGGAAGAGGAGCAAAGAAAAGAAGTTGAACTTGATATTGAGATGGCTGTAAAGAAGGCGAGACGATACGGTATTAGTGATGAAGATATAAAGAGTATTTTTTCACTTGTTATTGATGAAAATTAAAAGACGGTAGCTTTAATGATGTTTAGTTGTTAAAGCTGCCGTCTTTTTATGTCTTGTTGTATTTAATTAGTTTGGTGTGAATATAGCCGGTATTATTGGAAATCCACCACATTTACCCAATGTTCGAGAAGTTCTTTTTCATCAGGTTTGTTTTTTGCCATTCTTGCGGCGGCAACAATAGGAAGCCAGCCTGTTACATATGATTTTTTAGTGTCTGTTGCAGCACAGAACTGTGTCATATACATATCTGCGATATCGATGCTGCTGTCAGGGTATTGCAGCTTTAACAGAAGATAAGTGTTGGCTATGTCGGCACTGGCATTGCCCTGCGTTGCGTGAACCCAGTCAACAGCGGTGATTGATGTTATGTCGGCATTATCATCAATATTTACGATTATGTTGTCAGGACAAAAATCACCATGGCACAATTTTGTGTGCTTTGGCATCGTATTAAGTCTTGTGAGCAGTTCATATTTTACAGAACTATCAAGAGTTTCAATGTCATTAATCTGTCTTATTAATTTATCTTTAAGCTTTAAGAGAAGCGGGTTGGATTTCTTTTGAAAATCAACCTGATATTCAACCATTTTTTTGATATAATCAGCAGTTTTTTCGGGATGCTCTTTTATAAGCTGTGTAAGAGTTATGCCGTCCGCATATTCACTTGTGATTTCCCATTGGCCATTGTTTACAGATACAGAAAGAAGCTTTGGAATATTAACTCCGGCATCTTCAACTCTTGCAGTATTTAATGCTTCATATAAAACATCTGATTTGTTATAATCTTTGGAAAAAACTTTTATTGCGGTATTATTTTCAAGATAAACTGATTTTAAGTTATTTTGTGAAATGCATTTTTTCATATAAACACATCCTTTCTTATTCGTCAATTTCGACTGGTTTTCCGTAATATGCCTTGAGGTACATTGCCTTAATTTCTTTCATTAGAGGGTAGCGTGGGTTTGCACATGTACACTGGTCATCAAAAGCCATTTCTGTCATTTCGTCGAGAGTGCGTAAAAATTCTTTTTCATCAACGCCATAATCTTTTATAGTCTTTTTGATTCCGACTTTTTCCTTCAACTCTTCAATGGCTGCAATAAGATTTTCAAATTTTTCGTCATCATTTTTTCCTTTGATATGAAGAAAATCTGCACATTCTACATAACGTTCTTTGCAGTGAGGATATTGATACTGTGAAAATGTTCCCATTTTAGCAGGAACTTCTGCAGCATTGAATCTCATTACATCAGTGATGAGGAGTGCGTTTGCAATACCATGAGGAAGGTGGTGGTATGCACCGAGCTTGTGAGCCATAGAGTGGCATACTCCAAGAAATGCATTTGCAAATGCCATTCCGGCCATGGTTGAAGCTGTAGCCATCTGTTCACGGGCTTTTGCGTCGTGCGGACCATTTTCATATGCGGCAGGAAGATATTCAAATATATTTTTCATAGCTTTTAAAGCAAGACCGTCTGTGTAGTCTGTTGCCATAATAGATGCATATGCTTCGAGAGCATGAGTGAGTGCGTCTATGCCGGAAGCAGAAGTAAGACCTTTTGGCTGGTTCATCATCATATCAGCATCAACAATTGCCATTTTTGGAAGAAGCTCATAATCAGCGAGAGGATATTTTATTCCGCTTTCTTCGTCTGTGATAACAGCGAAAGGAGTAACTTCAGAACCTGTTCCTGATGAAGTAGGAATGGCAATGAAGTAAGCTTTTTCCCCCATTTTAGGGAATGTGTATATACGTTTTCTTATATCCATAAAACGCATAGCCATATCCATGAAATCAACTTCAGGATGTTCATACATAACCCACATTATCTTGCCGGCATCCATTGCTGAACCGCCGCCTACAGCGATTATGCAGTCTGGTTCAAAGAGCTTCATAGCTTTTGCACCTTCCTTTGCACATGCAAGTGTAGGGTCAGGAGCAACATCGTAAAATACTGTGTATACAATACCGAGTTCATCAAGTTTGTCGGTTATGCATTTTGTGTAGCCATTTTTGTAGAGGAACTGATCTGTTACTATGAATGCTTTCTTTTTGCCAAGAACTGTCTTTAATTCATTGAGTGCAACAGGAAGGCAGCCCTTTTTAAAATATACTTTTTCAGGTGCTCTGAACCATAACATGTTTTCTCTCCTTTCAGCAACGGTTTTAATATTAAGAAGGTGTTTGACGCCGACATTTTCGGAAACTGAATTGCCGCCCCATGAGCCACAGCCGAGTGTAAGTGAAGGTGTCAGCTTGAAATTGTATAAGTCACCGATGCCGCCCTGAGAAGAAGGGGTGTTGATAAGAATACGGCATGTTTTCATAGTTTCTTCAAATATATCAAGTTTTTCTTTTTCTGTTTCTGAATTAATATAAATAGAAGAAGTGTGTCCGTATCCGCCGTCTGCGATAAGATGTGAAGCTTTATCTATTGCATCGTTGAAATCGTCTGATTTGTACATTGCAAGAACAGGTGAAAGCTTTTCGTGTGCAAATTCTTCAGATAAGTCAACAGAAGCAACCTCTCCGATGAGAATTTTGGTCTCACGTGATACATCAACTCCGGCGAGTTTTGCAATGGTATATGCACTCTGACCTACAATCTTTGCGTTGAGAGAGCCATTGATAAGGATGGTTTTTCTGACTTTGTCAAGCTCGGTCTTTGTAAGAAAATGGCAGCCTCTTGCAATAAATTCATCTTTTACGGCTTTGTAAACTTTTTTGTCAACAATAACAGACTGCTCAGAAGCACAAATCATACCGTTGTCAAATGTTTTTGAGTGGATGATTGAGTTGACTGCAAGAACAACATCAGCTGTTTCATCAATAATGGCAGGAGTGTTGCCGGCACCTACACCGAGTGCAGGTTTTCCTGATGAATATGCAGCTTTAACCATTCCAGGACCGCCTGTTGCAAGAATTATATCAGCCTCTTTCATAAGTGTGTCTGTAAGTTCGAGAGACGGAATATCAATCCATCCTATAATGCCTTTTGGAGCACCTGCTTTTACTGCAGCATCAAGAACAACTTTTGCAGCTGCGATTGTTGATTTTTTGGCTCTTGGATGAGGGCTTATTATTATTGCATTTCTTGTCTTTAAACATATTAAAGACTTGAAAATAGCAGTAGAAGTAGGGTTGGTCGTAGGAATTACTGCGGCTACAACACCAATTGGTTCAGCAATCTTTTTTGTTCCATAAGCTGAGTCCTCTTCGATGACGCCACATGTCTTTGTGTCACGATAAGCATTGTAAATATACTCAGAAGCATAATGGTTTTTGATTACTTTGTCCTCAACAATTCCCATTCCTGTTTCCTCAACTGCCATTTTGGCAAGTGGGATTCTGGCCTGGTTTGCAGCGATAGCTGCCGCTGTAAATATTTTATCAACCTGTTCCTGTGTGTAAGTTGAAAAAATCTGCTGTGCTTTACGCACTTGATCAATTTTTTTTTCAAGTGCGTCTACTGTGTCAACAATTTCTGTACCCGACATAATTTTTTCTGACATACAAAATCCTCCTTGTTTTTGCGGAGCAAAAATCCTAATGTGCATCTTTGATGCACTATATCCTCATGGCGAGGAGAGGATTTATCCTCCTTGTTATTATTCCTTTTCTTATAATTGCAGCAGAACCAATATTTTCTGCCAAAAAAGATTGTTATTATTTTAACAAAGTTAATATAACACTATATTTTGTGTGTGTCAATATGCATATTATTAATATTGCCTGATATTTTTTAAAAAATTTTTGAAAATTCCATTGCGTGATACTATGTTATGCTGTAATATTAATATAGTTTTAGAAACAGCAGGGGATGAATTGACTATTTATAGAATATGTGAGGGATTATTTAATATGAAAGATACGTTTAAAAAGTATTTATATCTTGCCGGAAGCTTGTTTCTTGCATTTGCTTTGTCTATTATGCTGTTTTTTGTTTTATATAAGATAGATGCGATAAAGAGTGTTATCGGGCATATTGTAAAAACTATGATGCCATTTATAATTGGTGCAGCATTGGCATATATAATTTGCCCTTTGTGTAATAAGCTTGAAGTTTTGTTTGATAAATTATTTTCAAAGATGAAGAATGAGCAGACTAAGGAAAAAATATCGAGGACATTAAGTGTATTTGCAGGAATAATTATTGCGGTTATTGCAATTTATCTTATACTTATGATTGTTATTCCACAGCTGATTGACAGTGTTGTAAGACTTGTTCAGATTCTGCCATCAAGTGCAGATAAGCTTATAGGATGGCTTGATCATTCGCTTAGCTCTGATGAACAATTGCTTCAATATTCGCAACAGGTGATTGATAAGGCATATACGATGCTTGAGGACTGGCTTTCAAACGGACTTCTTGATTCTGTTGAGAAAGTGGCAACTGGGATTTCGTCAGGTGTAATTAATCTGCTTGGTGTGCTTCTTAATATATTTATAGGTTTTATAGTTGCTGTATATCTGCTGCTTTCAAGAAAGAAATTTGCACGGCAGGCAGAACTTATCGTGTATAGTATATTAAAAAAAGAAAAGGCTGACACTGTAATGGAAGAGGCAAGATATTGTGACCGCGTTTTTGGCGGGTTTATCAATGGAAAGATTCTTGATGCAGTGGTGGTTTCGCTTATTTGTTATGCCGGCATGATGATTTTCAGATGGATTAATCCGGGAAAAGTCATGATGAGTGAAACACTTGTTGCTGTAATAGTTGGAATTTTTAATGTAATACCATTTTTTGGATGGTATATCGGGTTGTTTTTATCAGCACTTCTCATACTTATGGTTAATCCCATGCAGTGCATTTTCTTTGTGATTTTTGACTTTATATTACAGCAGATAGATGGTAATATTTTAGGTCCTAAGATTATAGGTGATACAACAGGAATTTCAAGTATATGGGTGCTTTTTTCCATATTCCTGTTTGGAGATATATGGGGATTTGCAGGTATGCTTCTTGGAGTTCCGATGTTTGCCATTATGTATCACTGGATTAAAAAGCTGGTATTTAAGGGGCTTGATAAGAATGAACAGACACAGATGAGTGTTGATTATGAGAATGATTTTCCAAAAAAGAAAAAGACTCATCAATAATATAAGGAGTTATGATACATATTTTATGAAACATTTAAAAAATAATATTAAAGATTACACAATACGTTCGCTTACAACAAAAGATTTAGATGCATATAATGCACTTTTAAGATATGCATTTCAGGTTACAGAACAGGAACTTACCGAAGTTGGCTGGGAAAATGACGAGATTAAGCAGTCAAAGTTTCCTGTTTTGCAGAGAGCTGATGTTGTGGGGTGTTTTGATAATGATTCGTTAATCTCACAATTTGCTGTATATCCGCTTGATATGAATATTTATCATCAGTTATATCATGTCGGCTTTATAACGAGTGTATGTACATATCCAGAGTATTCAGGACAGGGTATTATGGCTACGCTTATGCACAAGAGCCTGAGTCATATGAGAAAAAGAGGTCAGTCAATGGCACTTTTATATCCTTATTCTATACCATTGTATCGTAAGTTTGGATGGGAGATTATTTCTAATAAGATTTCTTATATAATAAAGAATAATCAGATACCAAAGATTGATGATATTCCCGGATATGTACGTCGTGTCACATGGGAAAATACGGATTTTATTAATCTTCACCAGCAGTTTGCGGCAAAAACACACGGATGCCTTTACCGTAACAGCCTTGCATGGGAAGAATACTGGCGATGGGATGAGGATGATACAGTTGTAGCTGTTTATTATAATAGTCATAAAAAGCCACAGGGATATATGGTTTATCTTATAAAAGAAAATGTTATGTACATAAAAGAGATGATTTTCTTAAACAGGGAAGCACAGAATGGTCTCTGGCGTTTTATACGTGCACATCAGTCCATGATAAATGAAGTAAAAGGCAATACATATTATAATGAACCGATTGCTTTTGAGATGGCTGATGGTAATATTAAAGAATCAATACGTCCGTACATAATGGGAAGAATTATAGATATTGATAAGTTTCTTCTCCAGTACAGCTGTAAACCGTCGGAAAAAGATGTTTGCATAGAACTTGATATCCATGATGATTTTTTGTCATGGAATAATAAGAGTATTAATGTATTGTTTAGCAAAGGAAGATGTTTTATAACCGAGCAGAAAGCAGAATATCATATAAAACTTGACATTGCATCGCTTACAACACTTCTTATAGGATATAAATCCGCAATGCAGCTATGGAAACTTGAAAGGATAGATGCACCGAGGGCTGCTGTTGAGACACTCGATAATGTTTTAATGCATGAAATACCATATATTTCAGATTATATTTAAATTTTATGCTGTAAATTTTTTTAATTTTGTCAAGTAAAAATACTTGACACGCATGCCTGGTTATGATATTATTCTCAAGGTTTCAAATTTTATGAGAGTGGTGCTGCTATGGAAAAGTTTGTAGAACAGACGCTTTTATATGATTTTTATGGTGAGCTTCTTAATGAACACCAGAGAGGAATTTATCAGGATATTGTTTTTAATGATTTGTCATTAAGCGAGGTTGCTGATGAGTATGGTATCTCAAGGCAGGGAGTTCATGATTTAATCAAGCGTGTTAATAATACACTGAATGGTTATGAAGAAAAGCTGCATCTTGTATCTAAGTTTATAGAGACAAAAGAAAAGGTGCATGAGATTGAACAGTTATCAGATGAGTTTATTAAAAGTAATAATGGCAGTCTTGATAACATAAGGAGTATACAGCTTATCGCAAAAGATATACTCGATAATTTTTGATATTCGTTTAAGTCTTAATCAGACAGAAGTGAGGATTTATGGCATTTGACAGCTTATCAGATAAACTTCAGAATATATTTAAAAATCTTCGCGGTAAAGGCCGTCTGTCTGAAGCTGATGTAAAAGCAGCTCTGAAAGAAGTAAAGATGGCTTTGCTTGAAGCTGATGTAAACTTTAAAGTTGTAAAGCAGTTTGTCAAGTCGGTCGAAGAGCGTGCCATAGGTCAGGATGTTATGCAGAGTCTTACACCCGGACAGATGGTAATTAAGATTGTTAATGAAGAAATGGTTGCACTCATGGGTTCCGAGACAACACAGATAGCGTTGAAACCGGGTAATGAGATAACTGTCATAATGATGGTGGGTCTTCAGGGTGCAGGTAAAACAACAACGACAGCCAAACTTGCAGGTAAGTTTAAAGCAAAAGGGAAAAAGCCTCTTCTTGCAGCCTGCGATGTTTACAGACCGGCTGCTGTTGAACAGTTAAAAATCAACGGAGAAAAGCAGGGCGTTGAAGTGTTTTCAATGGGAACAGGCAACAATCCGGTTGATATAGCCAAAGCGGCAGTTTCACATGCTAAGAATAACAATTTTAATATTGTTATTTTAGATACAGCCGGTCGTCTTCATATAGATGAGGATATGATGGCTGAGCTTATAAAAATAAAAGAAGAAGTTAAAGTTGACCAGACAATACTTGTTGTAGATTCAATGACAGGTCAGGATGCGGTTAATGTTGCTTCTTCATTCAACGAAAAGGTTGGAATTGATGGCGTCATCCTCACAAAGCTTGATGGTGATACCAGAGGTGGTGCAGCACTTTCAATTAAGGCTGTCACAGGAAAGCCTATCCTTTATGTTGGTATGGGTGAAAAACTTTCAGATCTTGAACAGTTTTACCCGGACAGAATGGCATCAAGAATTCTTGGAATGGGTGATGTGCTTACGCTTATTGAAAAGGCTGAAGCCCAGATTGATGCTGACAAAGCTAAGGAAATGGAGCAGAAGTTCAAGAAAGCTGAATTTGATTTCAATGATTTCCTTGAATATATGGGACAGATTCGTAATATGGGCGGTATAGGTTCCATATTAAATATGCTGCCTGGCATGGGACTTGGCGGTAAAATGAAAGGGCTTGATGCAGGAGCAACGGAAGATGCGGAAGCTAATCTTAAACGTACAGAGTCGATTATTTACTCTATGACGGCAAAGGAAAGAAGCAATCCGGATATTCTTAATCCTTCAAGAAAGAATAGAATTGCCCGAGGTGCCGGTGTTGATATAAGCGAAGTCAACAAACTGGTTAAACAGTTTGACCAGATGAAAAAGATGATGAAGCAGATGCCGGGCATGATGAAAGGTGCTAAGAAGGGACGTTTTAAACTACCTTTTTAACATGACTGTTATACAGTCAATATAGATATGTGTTATTTACAGGACACGAAAAATTAAATTAGGAGGTGAAAGTTACATGGCAGTTAAGATTAGATTAAAGAGATTAGGTGAGAAGAAGTCTCCTTTCTATAGAATTATCGTTGCAGATTC
>CEAB01056126.1_pt1 | contig 20322 bp, 15 predicted proteins | sample 557651 | NCBI WGS metagenome assembly CEAB01 (sample SAMEA3182046, study PRJEB8094) | gut metagenome | biome: human; feature: gut; material: Stool; isolation source: human stools | place: Canada | collected 2011-11-15
GGCAAGACCGTGACCATCAAGGCCAAGGGCGGCGCATCCGGCCGCCTGCACGGCAAGGTCACCGGCAAGGAAGTTGCCGAGGCTCTGGCCCAGCTGGCCGGTGCTCCCATCGACAAGAAGAAGATCGAGCTGGAGACCAAGGACATCAAGGACGCAGGCGTGTTCAACGCCAAGGTGCGTCTGCATGTCGGTGTCGTGGCTTCCTTCAAGATCATGGTGGAAGTGGAGCAGGCCTGATTCCAAAATGCCTGTCAGCGCCCCCTCAGTGCAGGGGGCGCTTTTTGGGTTTCTGAGAGGAAAACGATACCATGCCGAACGAACGACATTATTCCAATGAACTGAATCTGGAGAGCGTGGGCATCAACCTGCCCTACAACATGCAGGCCGAACAGAGTGTGCTGGGCGCGGTGCTGCTCAAGCCGGATACTCTGACCGACCTGGTCGAGATCATCCGGCCGGAGATGTTCTACACCCGCCAGAATGCACAGATCTATTCCGAGATGCTGCGGCTCTTCACGAGCGACCAGACCATCGACTTCGTCACCCTGCTAGACGCAGTCATCTCGGACGGCGTCTTCCCCAGCGCGGACGAGGCGAAAGTCTACCTGACCGGTCTGGCCGAGACGGTGCCCAGCATCTCAAACGTCAAGGCCTATGCCCAGATCGTGCAGGAAAAGTATCTGGTCCGCCAGCTGATGGGGGTGGCGAAGGATATCTTGCAGGATGCGGGCGATGAACCGGACGCCGACCTGCTGCTGGAAAACGCCGAACAGCGCATCTACGAGATCCGCTCCGGGCGGGATTCCAGCGCACTGACGCCCCTTTCTTCCAGCATGGTGGAAACGCTGACCAACCTGCAGAAGATCAGCGGCCCCGATGCCGACAAATACAAGGGCATCCCCACCGGGTTCCGCCTGCTGGATACCGTCCTGACCGGCCTGGGCCGCGGCGACCTCGTCATCCTGGCTGCCCGCCCCGGCATGGGCAAGACCAGCTTTGCACTGAACATCGCCACCCGCGTGGCCATGCAGCAGAAGGTACCGGTGGCCATCTTCAGCCTCGAAATGACCAAGGAACAGCTGACCAACCGCATCCTCTCGGCGGAAGCTGGCATCGACAGTCAGGCGTTCCGCACCGGTGCCCTTCGTGCCGAGGACTGGGAGTATCTGGCCATGGCGACCGAGAAGCTCCACGATGCGCCCATCTATATGGACGACACGTCCGGCATCACCATCACCGAGATGAAGGCGAAGATCCGCCGGGTCAATCAGGACCCCACCCGCCCGAACGTTGGGCTCATCGTCATCGACTATCTGCAGCTGATGACCACCGGCCAGCGCACCGAGAACCGTGTGCAGGAGATCAGTTCCATCACCCGGAACCTCAAGATCATGGCCAAAGAGATGAATGTGCCCATCATCGCGCTGTCGCAGCTGTCCCGTGCGGTGGAAAAGCAGGGCAACAATTCCAGCCACCGGCCGCAGCTGTCTGACCTGCGTGACTCCGGTTCCATCGAGCAGGATGCCGACTGCGTCCTGTTCCTCTACCGCGATTCCTATTACGCCAGCCAGAATCCCGACGGCGGCGAGGTGGACGCCGACACCGCCGAGTGCATCGTGGCCAAGAACCGCCACGGCGAGACCAGCACAGTGCCGCTGGGCTGGGATGGCGCGCATACCCGCTTTATGGATGTGGATTTCAAACGCTGATGAACGAGATCGTGGAAAAAGTGCGCGCCTTCGCGCAGGAAAACGAGCTGTTCGCGCCGGGGCAGCGGCTGTGCGCCGCCGTTTCGGGCGGGGCCGACAGCATGGCGCTGCTCCGGCTGCTGTTGCTGTTCCAGCCGGTGTTCGGCTACGAGCTGACGGCCTGCCATGTGAACCACGGCCTGCGGGGAGAGCCCGCCGACCGGGACGAAGCCTTTGTCCGCGCCGAATGCGCCCGGCTGAACGTGCCGCTGCGCGTGTTCCATCCGGCTGACGTGGGCGCTGCTGTTCCGGCGCATCCAGGGGAGGACTGGGCGCGGAAGCTCCGCTATGCCTGCTTCGATGCTCTGCGGGCCGGTGGGATAGATGCGGTCGCTACCGCCCATACTGCTACTGACCAGACCGAGACGCTGCTGTTCCGGCTGGCGCGGGGGGCCGGTCTCCACGGCGCAGCGGGCATCCGGCCCAGCCGCCCCGGCTTCTGCCGCCCGCTGCTCTGCCTGACCCGCGCGGAGACCGAGCAGGTCTGCACGGCATGCGGCCAACGCTGGGTGACGGACGAGACGAACGCCTCCGATGCCTACGCCCGCAACCGGCTGCGCCACGCGGCGCTCCCGGCCCTGCGCTCGGTGAACGAGGCAGCGGAGGAAAATTTCGCCCGCTTCTGCGAAAAGGCCGCCCGCGCGGATGCCTACTTTGCACAGCGGGCGGAAGAGCTGCTGGAAGACGCGGAAGTCCTGCTGCCGCCCGCCCTCCCGGCGGGGGCACGGTATGCGCTGCAGAGCGGCCGGCCCGTCTGGGGGCTGGAAGGGCTGCAGGAGGCCGACCCGCTGATCCTGGAAGCTGCTCTGCACAGTCTGGTGGCCCCGGTGCGGGATGCGGAGGAAAAATACATCCGCCTGCTCAGCACTCTGGTGGAGCAGGGGAGCGGGGCCGTCCAGCTGACCGGAAGCGTCCGCTTCTGCGCGGGCGGCGGGGTGCTCTGGATGGAGAAAATGCCCGCCGCGGCAGCCCCGGACGACCCGGCGGCTGCGGTGCTCCCGCTGCCGTTTGACCCGGTAGGACCGCTGGAGATCGCCCTTCCGGGGGGCTGGATGCTCGCAGCCCGGCAGATTCCGGGCGGTTTTCAAGAAAAAACACAGGGTGTTCATAAAAAAGACTTAAAAAATCAGGCAGATTATGCTAGAATAATAATGCTATATTCTGCGCTCACGCTGCGCTGCCGCCAGCCGGGGGATACGTTCCGCCCGGCGGGACGCGGCATCCGCAAAGAGCTGCGCAAATGGATGAACGAAGCGGGCATCCCGCCCGAAGAACGAGACCGTCTGCCGCTGCTTGCGGCGGGGAGCGAGGTCGTGTGGGTCTGCGGTGCAGGCTTTGCCGACGGGCTGGCTCCCACGGCGGACAGTGAAAACGTCTTGCAGATGGAAGCGCAAAAAATGGAGGAACAACAATGAGTATGCACGACGATATCGAGAAAGTTCTGGTCAGCGAAGAACAGCTGAAGGCCAAGGTCGCGGAATTGGGCGCCCAGATCAGCAAAGACTACGAGGGCAAAAACCTCGTCCTTGTCTCCATCCTGAAGGGCTCGGTGGTCTTCATGGCCGACCTGATGCGGGCGGTGAGCATCCCGTGCAGCATCGACTTCATGGTGGTGTCCAGCTACGGCGGCAGCAACACCACCTCCAGCGGCCTGGTCAAGATCATCAAGGATCTGGACGGCGACCTCTCCGGCAAGGATGTGCTGATCGTGGAGGATATCCTCGACACCGGCGTCACCCTGTCCAACCTGGTGCCGATGCTCAAGATGCGCAACCCGAACTCCGTGAAGATCTGCACCATCCTCGACAAGCCCAGCCGCCGCAAGGCCGACATCCAGCCCGACTACGAGGGCTATCAGGTGCCGGACGAGTTCGTGGTGGGCTATGGCCTGGACTACGATGAGAAATACCGCAATCTGCCCTATGTCGGCGTGCTCAAGCCCGCTGTCTACGAAAAATAAGTAAGAATAGAACTGGAGTTGATCCCTTTTGCAACCGAAACGACCTCGCTTTAACCCCCTGATCCTGGCGCTGGCTCTGGCGGCTGTGCTGATGATCTGGTCGGTGCTGGGCACCAGCGGCAGCAGCACGAGCGGCTCGACCATGAGCTACTCCACCGTGGTGCATTACTTTGAGCACAATCAGGTCACGGACTTCACGCTGGACCGGAACACCAGCATCATCACCCTGACGCTGAAGGAGGGCGACCTGGCCCTGCCGGACACCTCGTCCGCAGCCGGCACCACGCAGGCCACCGGCGGCCTGCTCAGCGGGATGTTCTCCACCTCCTCGGCGGCGTCCGTCGGCGCGGTGAAGAACGACGACGGCACTGTGACCGTCCGTTACAAGCTGCCCTATGCCTACGTTTTCATTGAGAATGTGGACAAATATATCGCTTCCTACGATGCGGCGAACCCCGACGCACCGATGACCTACGACTACACCACACTCAAGGAGACCATCCCCTGGATGGAGATCCTGTTCTATCTGGGGATGCTGGGCTGCACCGGCTTCCTGCTCTTCTCCATGATGCGGGGCGGTGCCGGTGGCGGCGGCATCATGAACGTCGGCAAAGCCAAGGTCAAGGATGAGCATGAGAACAAGAAGACCGCGACCTTCGCCGATGTGGCCGGTGAGGACGAGGAGAAGGAAGAGCTGAAGGAAGTCGTCGAGTTCCTCAAGAGCCCGGACAAGTTCAACTCCCTCGGTGCCCGCATCCCCCACGGCGTCCTGCTCGTGGGCCCTCCGGGTACCGGCAAGACCCTGCTGGCCCGCGCCTGCGCCGGTGAGGCCGGTGTGCCGTTCTACTCCATCTCCGGCTCGGATTTCGTGGAGATGTACGTCGGCGTCGGCGCTTCCCGCGTACGCGACCTGTTCGACAAGGCCAAGAAGACCATGCCCTGCATCATCTTCATCGACGAGATCGACGCGGTCGGCCGCCAGCGCGGCGCCGGCCTGGGCGGCGGCCACGATGAACGTGAGCAGACCCTGAACCAGCTGCTGGTCGAGATGGACGGTTTTGAGGCCAACGACGGCGTCATCGTCATGGCGGCTACCAACCGTGCCGACATCCTCGATAAGGCGCTGCTCCGCCCCGGCCGCTTCGACCGTCAGGTCTATGTCGGCCTGCCGGACGTCAAGGGCCGTGAAGAGATCCTGAAGGTCCACACCAAGAACAAGCCTCTGGCCCCGGATGTGTCGCTGAAGGTCATTGCCCAGCGCACCGCCGGTTTTGCCGGTGCAGACCTCGAAAACCTCGTCAACGAGGCCGCGCTGCTGGCAGCCCGCCGCAGCCGCAAGGCCATCACGATGGAGGACATCGAGGAGGCATCCATGAAGGTCATGGCAGGCCCTGAAAAGAAGAGCCGCGTCGTGACCCCCGAAGAGAAAAAGCTCACGGCCTACCACGAGGCAGGCCACGCGGTGGCGGGCTTCTACTGCAAGCACCACCCCCGTGTGCATGAGATCACCATCATCCCGCGCGGTCAGGCAGGCGGCTACACCATGTATCTGCCCGAAAAGGACCGCAGCTACGTGACCAAGGGCGAGATGTTCGAGGACATCGTGTCCAGCCTGGGCGGCCGCGTGGCCGAGCAGCTGATTTTGGAGGACATCTCCACCGGTGCCTCCAACGACCTGCAGCAGGCCACCAATATCGCCCGCCAGATGATCACCAAGTACGGCTTCTCCGAGCGGCTTGGCCCGGTGGTCTACGGCACCTCGCAGGAGGAGACCTTCCTGGGCCGCGACTTTGGCCAGGGCAAGGGCTATAGCGAGACGACCGCCGCCGAGATCGACAGCGAGATGCGCGATATCATCGACGAGGCCTACGAGACCTGCCGCCGCACCCTGACCGAGCACATCGACCAGCTGCATGCACTGGCACAGGCTCTGATGGAGCGTGAAAAGCTCAACGAGCAGGAGTTCAATACCGTGATGGCGGGCGGCAAGCTGTCCCCGCGTGACGGGGACGAACCCAAGGCGGAGGCAGCGGCTCCCGTGGAGACGGCCCCGGTGGAGCCTGCTGAGCCGGCCGAACCGGCAGAACCTGCCGAGCAGGCTGAGAATGCCCAGCTCGGCGAAGCATTCATCCCGGAGCAGGATGCTCCGACGAGCGAAGAATAAACCACGAAGGGAGCGAGTGTTGTGGAGGAAAATTTTGATCCGGTCGCACGGACAAGAGCGAATTACTACACTCCCGGCAGCCCGGTGCAGTTCGTCTGCGTGGAGCTGCTCAAGGGCGAGGCCAGCGGCGACCATGCGGTCTGCCTGACCTTTAAGAACATTTCCCGCGTGACCCTGACCGCACTGGAGATCCATTTCAAGTGCAAGGGCGTGGATGGCGTCATCCTCTGTGAGGACCAGTTCGAGTACCGCGACATCGAGGTCAAGCCCGGCGAGAGCTTCGGCATGGACGATGCAGTGTTCGTGACCCAGAAGGCCATCACCAGCGTGGATGTGTCTCTCCGAAATGTTTACAGCGGCAAAAAGGTCGTGCATCTGGACGCCATCAAGCGCGTCCGCCTGCCCGCCCCGCGCCGCCTGAGCCCGGAGCTGCAAAAGGCGCTGGAAGCCCGGATGAACCGTCAGGGCCTCAAGTATATGCCCCAGGTCTTCGAAAACGGCTGGTACTGCGCCTGCGGTTCCTTCCACCCGAAGGAAGAAGACACCGTTTACTGCACCGAGTGCGGCTGCGACCGCATCCTGCTGCAAAACGCATTGAACACCCTGTTGCAGCCGGAAAAGAAGGAGCCTGTGCCCGCCGCCGAGCCGGTGCGGCCTGTGCAGACGGAGCCGGACGAGCGCACCCGCGTTGTGGGCGCTGCCCCGGTCCCGCCGGAAGAGCCGACCCGCATCGTGGGCAGTGTGCCGCCCCGGACAGAACCGGATGCGGAGGCCACCCGCGTGATGCCGCCGCGCACGACCCTGCGGCCTTCGGCTGAGGAAGTGGACAGGCCTGCTTCCTTTGCGCCGCCGCTGGAGACCGCGCCGGATGCAGAGAGCACCCGTGTGCTGGATGCTTCCACCCGTGCGGCATTTTCCGGCAAAACCAGCCCGGCCCATGCGGACGACGAGGGGACCCGCGTCATCCCGGCCAGAGGGCGGGAGACCGTTCGCCCGGCCGAGCCGGAGGACGCCGAAGAGGAAGAGCAGACCGAAGCCCACGACGGCGTGGCCGAAACGCTCATCCGCTGGGTGCCGCCGCTCACGGCCGTCATCTGCGCCGGCATCGCGCTGTGGGGCTTTGTGTACTATCAGTTCATGATGTAAAAAACGAACGGAGGAGGCCCAACGCTTCCTCCGTTTTTGGTTTTCTCAAGGGAGGATACTATGCCAGACGAAACACTGCAAGTGGCATTTGAGATCAAAACAGCCTGCGACGAGATCAGCCGCAAGCTGCTGCGCTGGCACTGGGAGCGAAAGCCCGGTGCCCACAGCCTGAACGCCCTGCTGGAACACATCGCCCAGCGCCAGCAGGAGAGCCCGGAGTATTACGAGCGGATGCCCGACCTTTCGGGCAGGACGAGCTGGAGCCAGCTGGACACCACCCTGTGTATGCGGGTGCTGCTGGACCCCGAAAAGGACGCCGCCCATCCGCTGGACCTGCTGGGCAATACCGAACACCCCGGTGCTGCCCGCCACGCCTGCAACGCGGTGCGCACGGCCCGCAACGAGGCCGCACACGCATCGGACCGCACCGCCGGGACCCAGGCGGCCATCCTCTTCAACGAAGCCGTGGAGGCGCTGGAAGAGGGCTATGCGGGCACAGCCCTGCGCACCAGTGAGCTGGAACAGTATTACCGGCAGGCGGAGGCATTTCTGGACCGCTGCGGGGCAAGAAAGCCTGTCGCCAGGGCATCGCAGCCGGAGGGACAGGAGACGCGCAGCACTGGAAAAACCCGGAACGCCAGCCAGCGGAATGGGTCGGGTTCGGGCGCTGCGGCCAGTCGCAGGCCGCGTTCTGGCAGCGCGGGCCGCACTTCGGGCAGCCGGAACGGCACGGCCCGCAAAAACACGACGAATCGCAAACAGGGGGGCGGCAGACGCAGCCGGACGCCCCGCACGAATTACGCGGTGCTGGGCCTGCTGCTGGCTATGCTGGTGCTGGGCCTGCTCTTCCGCTGGATGGGGATGGGAAAATGAAACAAAAACTGATCTTTCTGGATATCGACGGCACCCTGCTGCCGCCGGGTGAGATGACCGTGCCGGACAGTGCGGTGGAGGCTCTCCGCCGTGCCCGCGCCAACGGGCACAAGCTCTTTCTCTGCACCGGGCGGAACCTCCGGATGACCGCACCGCTCTTCCACTACGGGTTCGACGGCTTCGTCTGCTCGGCAGGCGGCTATGTGGGCTGTGAGGGAAAGGTCCTGGTGGACCTCCCCATGGAGCCGGAGCAGGTGCGCGGCCTGCGGGCGGCGCTGCAAGCATGCGGGGCCGAGTGCACACTGGAAGTGCGGGACGATACGTATGGCGGCATCAAAATGATCGAGCGGTTCGCCAACCTCTTCCCCAAAAAGCCGGGTCAGACCAACAGCGAGGCCGAGCGCTGGCGGAAGATGATGGAGTTCGGGATGACCATCCGCCCCATCGAGGAATACCACGGTGAGCCGGTCTACAAGATCGTTTTCATTGCGCCCAACGAAGCCTGCCTGACGGAGGTAAAGCGGCAGTACGAAGACCAGTTCGTCTTCTGCGAATCCCGCCTTGGCGACGAGGGCGGCGGCATCGTGAACGGAGAGCTCATCAACCGCAAATTCAACAAGGGCAGCGGCATCCGGGCCATTTGCGATCACCTGGGCTGCTCGCTGGCCGATACCATCGGCTTTGGAGACAGCGACAACGACCTGCAGATGACGGACGTTGTCGGCATCAGCGTCTGCATGGCCAACGGCTCAGACAACCTGAAAAAACGCTGTGACCGCATCTGCCCCGCCGTCACCGACGACGGCATTGCGCGGGAATTTGCAGCGCTGGGGCTGATCTGAGGACAAACCAATGAATAATCTTTTTGATTATGCAACCAGTGAATTGTCGCAGGATGCAGTGATCTGCTGGTGTTTGAATTGGCTGAATGAACCGGCATCGAATCTGTACCCGTTAAGACGGATATCGTATTTTCTGGCGGTTGGATAGTGATCAGGACGGAACCTATCTTTCACTTCGGTTTTATGATCCGTACAATAAGAAAGATGCGGAAGAAAAGCAGACGCATGTGGAGGCGTATCGGAAGCACCGTGCGCAGATCGAGGCAATCTGTACATACGAATTTGAACCGGACAGCATGTGGGCGTGGGAAAATGTTCGGTGCGGCCACACGGAAAATTACTACGAAGCGTCTCTTTTGACGCTTCATCTGGAACAGGTCCTGAAGCATTGGGACACCGAACGAGAAGCGTTGATCCAAGGCGCAAGGGCACTCACCGAACAGTTCCGGAGAAAAAATTAGAAGATCAAAAAGAAAAACGACCGGAGAGCCTCGTTGGAAAGAGACTTCCCGGTCGTTGCGCTACATCTCTGCCCCGCCGTCACCGACGACGGCATCGCGCGGGAATTTGCGGCGCTGGGGCTTATCTGAGCCGGAATGCCCCATACAAAAAGAGCGCACAATGGTGCTGGATAGCCCAGTGGAGCACCCGCTTGAGCCGGGGCAGCTGGCTCTCATCCAGCTCCCGGAGAACAGCCTGCACAAGAGGATCCCGGCAGATGGCCGCGATGTTCCGCAGGCTGTTTTTGTTGTGTGCGGCCTCCTGCGCGATGCAACGGCGGACCCGGCCTAAAAAGGCCTTGTCGAGCCGCGGACGGTAGACTTCGGGCGGGAAGCGCAGGGCAAGCTCTGCCGAGACCTTCTCGTAGAACCGCTTTTCCCGCACAAAGCGGTCGGCCCGGTATACACCGGTGAGGGAGGCAGGGTTCTGGCAGTAATAATAGAGAGGCTCCGGTACGATGGCGACTGCCCCGGCGTGGGCAAGATAGTCCAGATGGAACAGCAGATCTTCGGACAGGTACTCCCGCTCGGAGAGGAACCGGATGTGGTGCGCCCGGAGGATGGGCAGGGAGTAGAGCCCCTTCCAGACCGACATTCCGATCTCCACATCGTGGGGATGGTGCGGCCGGGAGCCGACCATGCCGAGAAGAAGCTGGTCGATCTCAGCACCGGTGTAGAGGGAACGCGCATAGTCCTCCGGGGCAAGGCGGACGCTGCCGTCGGCGGAGACATCGTAATAGCGGCAGAAACAGGTGTCGGCCTGCGCCTGGGTGAGCGTGGTCAGAAGCCGTTCCAGCATGTGGGGGTCGGCGTAGTCATCCGGGTCAAGGAAGGCGACAAAATCGCCGACTGCATGGTCCAGCCCGGTGTTGCGGGCTGCACTGAGGCCGCCATTGGGCTGGTGGACGACCCGGACGCGCGGGTCCTGCCGGGCATAGGCATCGCAGCGGGCGGCGCAGCCGTCGGTGGCACCATCGTCGATGAGAAGGATATCAAGGTCCCGGTGGGTCTGCCCCAGCAGGGACGTCATGCTGCGGTCCAGATAGGGCAGAACATTGTAGGTCGGGACGACCACGCTGATGCAGGGCATTCAGACCACCTCACTTTCGGAAACTTGTGCGCCGACTTCTTTGCCGGCATGGTAATAGGTGAACCGGGTGCGGAACGCCTGCTCTGCGTTGGCGCTGAGCAGGGCGGCAAAGGCAGGGTCTGCGGCCAGCCGGTCCATCGCCTCGTGCAGAGCTGCTTCCTCCTTGGGCACCACAAGGCCGGTGACGCCATCGGTGAGATAGTCGTCTGTCAGGCCCTGTGTCTGGGTCACGATGACGGGTACACCGAGATCCATGGCCGTGAGGAAGGTCAGCTGCCCGGAGGCGACCTGGTCGTTTTCAAAGGCGAAGAGAACGGCTCTGGCGTTCCGCATCCGGCGCAGCATGGCCTCGCCGAACAGGTTCTGTTCGACCTGGATGTTGGGTTCCGGGCAGGGGGCGAGAACATCGCAGGCGATGCAGAGCGTTTCCGGGCGGCCCCGGAACGCCCGGATGAGGAAGTCATAGTCGCGGTTGCTGCGGCCGGTGGCAAAATAGTAGCCCTGCGCTTTCAGTGCCGGGTCGTCGTAGGCGGCGGGGTCGTGCGGGATCGAGCCGCAGTGGGCAAAACCGAATCGGGAAAGGGGCAGACCGAAGGTCTCGGCGTAGCGCGGGGCCTCGGCGCGGGTGGTCAGCAGGATGCGGTCCACTGCGTCGGAAGTGACGGCGTACCGCACAAAGCGCTCGAACAGCCTCCCGGCAAAGCCGGACCGCGGCTTGTAGATAAAGGTCATGATGACGAGCCGGAACCGCTTTTTGAGGTGGAACAACCGGCAGAAAAACGCGATGGCGATGCCGTAGAACTGCTGCCAGCAGAGCAGGGTCTTGCCGGAATACCGGGCCGGGTGGGTGACCACATGGAGCGCCACCGTGAAAAACTTGAGGTAGCGGCGCAGACCGTAGGTCTTGTTGTTGGGATAAAGCTCGACTTCCCAGGGGGAAGCGGTCGCTTCTTCCAGCCCGCGCACAAAGCCCTCGGCCTCCTCATCGTTACTGTCGATCAGCAAAATGTATTCTGCCATATCCTGAACCTCCGCAATGTGATCTTGTCAGCCCCTCGCAGGATCGGGATCTCCGTGAAAAGAGGGAATTAGACTAAAATCATTATAAAGGATTTGCACATAAAAATCCATCTTTTTATCAAAAAACCGGGAAGCCTCTTGGGTGAGAGACTTCCCGGTCGTTGGTTTAATTGAAATTAGTAGTGCAGCTGGTCAGCGGTCAGCGCTTCCAGAACAGGGAGCATGGCGGCTGCCTCGGCTCTGGCGGCGGGCAGGTCCATGTCGCGGTAGTTGCCGCATTCCACCTCGCTGGCACCGGGGACAGCGCCCTCAAAGGCCGCCATGAAGCGGAAGGACTCCACCGTCAGCTTCAGCGCTTCGGCAGGGGTAAGGCCGCGCGTGAGCAGATAGAAGCCGGTGCGGCAGCCCATGGGGCCGACGTAGATGACGCCGTCCCGGAAAGCGCTGTTCCGCGCATAGGTAGCAAACAGGTGCTCCAGCGTGTGCGCAGCCCCGGTGGAGAGATAGTCGCCGTGGTTCGGCTTCTTCATCCGGATGTCCCAGGTGAGCACATCGCCGTCCTGACGGCTCAGGTACATGCCGCGGTCCAGTTTGGTGTGGTCCACGCAGAAACTTGCGATCCGTTCCATCTCGTGCACCTCTCAGGCCTGCAGGCGCTGGACGCTGCCGTGGGCACAGTCCACTGCGATGTCCAGACCGTCGCGGATGTGGCTGCAGGCACCCAGGGCACCCACGATGGTGGGCTTGAGCAGGGCCTTGCCGGCAATGGCGGCGTGGCTGTTCAGGCCAGCCTCCTCGACCACCAGAGCGGCAGCATCGCGGACGTACTCCAGCATCTCGTTGGTGGTGGAGGGCACGACCAGCACCATGCCGGGCTTGAACTTGGCGCGGACCTCGTCCAGCGTGCGGCAGACGCAGGCCTTGCCGGAAGCGCTGGTCAGGTCGGCGTTCTCGCGGCCGACGCCCACACCGGTGGACAGGCAGTTGCCGACCATGTGGATCTTGATCATGTTGGTGGTGCCGGAAACGCCCACGGGGACACCGGCGGTGACGACGGCCAGCTCACCGTTGTGCAGGTAGCCGTTCTTCTGGGCCAGCGCGGTGGACATCTCGATCAGCTCGTCGGTGCTCTTGGCGGGTCCCATCAGCAGGGAGGTGATGCCCCAGCTCAGGGAGAGCTGACGCTGGACCTGCTCGTTCATGACGCAGGCGATGATGGGCTGGGTGGGGCGGTACTTGCTCAGCAGGCGGGCGGTGTTGCCGGACTCGGACACGGTGACGATGGCGGCAGCGTTGACGTCCCGTGCGGTCAGGCAGGCAGCGTGTGCGGTGGCATCGCTGACGCTGATCTGGCCGTGGGCGGCATCCTTGAAGCGCTCGTCGCGGTAGTGGGGCTCGTTCTCGGTGCGCTCGGCGATGGCGGACATGGTCTTCAGGGCCTCGACGGGGTAAGCGCCCGCAGCGGTCTCGCCGGAGAGCATGATGGCAGAGGTGCCGTCATAGATGGCGTTTGCCACGTCGGAGATCTCGGCGCGGGTGGGGCGGGGGTTGACCATCATGCTGTCCAGCATCTGGGTGGCGGTGACGATGGGCTTGCCGAAGGAGAAGGAGCGGTCGATGATATTCTTCTGGATGCCGGGCAGCTCGGTGAAGTCGATCTCAACGCCCAGGTCGCCGCGGGCGACCATGACGGCGTCGGCAGCGGACAGGATGCTGTCGATGTTGTTGACGCCCTCACGGTTCTCGATCTTGGCGATGATGCGGATGTTGGAGTCGTACTCGTTCAGCAGGTTGCGGATGTCGTAGACGTCCTGTGCGGTGCGCACGAAGGAGGCTGCGATGAAGTCGAAGCCGTTCTGGATGCCGAAGATGATGTCCTCGCGGTCCTTCTGGCTCAGGTACGGCATGGACAGATGGACGCCGGGCACGTTGACACCCTTCTTGGTCTTGATCTTGCCGCTGTTCAGCACGGTGCAGGTGATGTCGGTGTCGGTGACCTTCTCGATGCGCAGCATGATGAGGCCGTCATCCAGCATGATGGTGCCGCCCTCGTGCACATCGTGGGGCAGGTCCTTGTAGGTGACGGAGCAGATCTCCTTGGTGCCCTCCACCTCGCGGGTGGTCAGGGTGAAGGTCTGGCCGGCTTCCAGCATCTCGACGCCGTTCTTGAACTCCTTCAGGCGGATCTCCGGGCCCTTGGTGTCCAGCAGAGCGGCAACGGGCTTGCCCAGCTCCTCGCGCAGTGCCTTCAGATTGGCCAGGCGGCCGCCGTGCTCCTCATAGGAGCCGTGGGAAAAATTAAAGCGGGCCACGTTCATGCCGTTGGCGATCAGCTCGCGCAGGACATCCCCTTTGTCGGTGGAAGGGCCCAGGGTGCAGATGATCTTCGTTTTTCTCATGTTGATTACCTCGATCTTTCTCTATTCTACTCTCTATCTTAACGCAGCAGCCCGATCGGCTGCATTTGGCAGGCTCCGGCATTCGGGGCCTGCCGCGGCGAAAGACGCCAATATGGTCGTTCTCAAAACCATACCATAGTATATTATAAACGCTTGGATACAATAGGGCAAGAGGGAGTTGGCAAAGAATTGGTTAAAATTTCGTAAGGAATGCCTGCATCCGGAAAGCCCTTGCATCCGGGAGCGGAACTGCTTATAATGGAACCAGAAAAAGTCTCACTTTCGGGTGGGACGCTCTGGAAACGAAATGGAGAACAAAACTATGGAAAAACGTGTATTTCTGATCGTTCTGGACAGCTTTGGCATCGGCGCAGAGCCGGATGCAGCCGCCTTTGGCGACGCGGGCACCAATACCCTCGGTGCCATTGCAAAGCACCCGAACTTTCACTGCCCCAATCTGCAGAAGCTCGGCCTGTTCAACATCGACGGTGTGACGGCAGGGGAGAAGACCACTGCCCCGGCGGGGGCCTTTGCCCGCCTGCAGGAGCAGAGCATGGGCAAGGATACCACCATCGGTCATTGGGAGATCGCCGGTGTGGTCAGCCCGAAACCGCTGCCCACCTTCCCGAACGGCTTCCCGGAGGAGCTCATCCGTGCGTTCGAGGAAAAGACCGGCCACAAGGTGCTCTGCAACAAGCCTTACTCCGGCACGCAGGTGCTGAAGGACTACGGCGAGCAGGCCATGAAGGAGGATGCCCTCATCGTCTACACCAGCGCCGACAGCGTCTTTCAGGTGGCCGCGCACGAGGAGCTGGTGCCGGTGCACGAACTGTACCGTTACTGCGAGATCGCCCGCGCGATGCTGAAGGGTGAGTACGGCGTGGGCCGCGTCATCGCCCGCCCCTTCCTGGGCAGCACGGCGGAGACCTTCTACCGCACCACCAACCGCCACGACCTGAGCCTGAAGCCGCCCCGCGCCACCATGCTCGACCTGCTGAAGGACGCAGGCAAGGACGTCATCGCCGTGGGAAAGATCTTCGATATCTTTGACGGCGAGGGCGTGACCGAGAAGATCAAGACCACCGGCAACACCAACGGCATCGCCTTCACCAAAGCCTTGCAGACCCGCGATTTTGAGGGCCTGGCCTTTGTGAACCTCGTCGATTTTGATATGCTCTACGGCCACCGCCGCGACGTGGCAGGCTATGCCGCTGCTGCCACCGAGTTCGATGCGTTCCTGGCCGACTTCATCCCCGGTATGCGGGAGGGCGACCTGTTGATGATCACGGCAGACCACGGCTGCGACCCGTCCTATACCAAAACCACCGACCACACCCGCGAGTATGTGCCGTACCTCATCTGCGGCAGGGGCGTCAAGCCCGGCGTGGACCTGGGCACGAAGCTCTGCTTCGGCACCATCGCCCATACCGTCTGCGAGTACCTCGGTGTGGACGCTTCGACGCTGGACGGCCAGAGCGTATGGGAGAAGATCCGGAAGTAAAAGTCACAGTTTGAAAACAAAAGCGCCAAAGGTGCTTGAAGTATGGTTGAGGTTGTGGTAGACTAGGCCCTGTGCCTGTTCGTGAGGGAAGAGCAGAACCGCTCCTGCTTCCGGACAGACAAAGGATTGGTTCAAACAAAGGAGATCATACAATGAAACTGAATCGTGCAATGGGTCTGGCAGTGGCCGCTGCTGTTCTGGCTTTTGCTGTGACCGGCTGCTCCAGCACCGCATCTTCCACCGCATCTTCCACCGCTTCCTCTGCTGCTTCCAGCGAGGCTGCCTCTTCTGTGGCTGCTTCGGAGGCCGCATCCAGCGAGGCTGCCGCCGCCAGCGTGGTCAGCACCGAGTCCCTCGAAGTGAACGGCAAGACCTACGATGCCGACTGCTACGGCGAGTTCACTCTCTCCAACGGCGACACCATGAAGCTGTGGAAGCTGAACGGCGCATACGACGACCTGAGCGCCCTGCCCATGAAGGGCATGGTTGAGGAGTTCCCCATCGAGGCTGAGGAGAACACCGTGTATGTGGCAGACGTGACCGCAAACGGCGAGACCACCCGCCAGTATCTGCGCGCCGACAAGGCTGGCCGCAACGGCACCGCCTCCGTCAAGACCTTCGAGCTGGAGTCCGCTGAATAATCCGCTCCAACATGAAACAAGAAAAAGTCCCGACCGGTCTGGTCGGGACTTTTTTGTAACTGGGTCTTATTCTGCGGAGCTGCTGGAACCGAACAGGGCATCCAGAACGGTGGACGCCGCCTGATGGGGCGAGGAGGCGGCCTGCTCGACCTGCTCCTGCGTGGGCAGAGAGATGGACGGTGCTTCGGTGGAGCTGCTGCTCTCGGCAGGGGGCTCCTCGGCGGGCACTTCGGTGGAGGCAGACGGTTCGTTGCCGGCCGGGGTTTCGGCAGGGGTCTCAGCCGGAGCCTCTGCGGGCTGCTCACTGCTGGCAGGGGTCTCCTCCGGGACGCTCTCCGCAGGCTCGTCCAGGACAACGCTGTCCGCCGGGGTCTCCGGCACGGAAACGGCGGCGTTGGGGTCTGCCGTCGGCGTGTGGACTTCGGTCTTCTCCGGGGTCTGCTGGGTGTCGCTGACCGTGCCCTCACCGTCCAGCACGGAGGCAATCAGCTCCTTGGCCTGCGCCACCGAGCTTTCGTCCGGTTTCATGACGTAGAGGCTCTGCCCCTTGGCGGAGTAGCACTGGGAGCTCTTGCCGCTGGAACCGGTGACGGAGTAGCTCTGGATATCCCAGTTGGCGAGGTCGCTCAGCTGCATCCGGACCAGCGCGGAGATCTGCTCCTGCGACAGGCTGGTGACGAAGCAGTCTGACACGGCGTCCATCAGCTTGGAAAAGCTCATCAGGACGGTGGGGGACTTGAGCTTGTTCACCATGGCGTCGATGACCTTCATCTGGTTGATGCCGCGCTGGATGTCGCCGGAAGCGAAGGCGTGGCGCTCGCGGGCAAAGGCCAGTGCGCTCTTGCCGTCCAGATGGTTCCAGCCCTCGGCAAAGGTGGTGGGGTCATAGTAACCGGGGCTGCCCACCGAGGTGAACGCCTGGTCGGAGTAGACATCCACACCGCCCACGGCGTCGATGATGCTGATGAAGCCCGCAAAATTGATGCGGATGTAGTGCTCCACATTCACGCCGTAGAGGTTGCCAAGGGTGGCCATGCTGGTCTCCACGCCGTACAGACCGGCGTGGGTCAGCTTGTCCTTACTGCTGGTGCCCGCCAGATCGACGTAGTAGTCGCGCGGGGTATTGATGAGGGCCACCCGCTTGGTGGCGGGGTTGACCACGGCCAGGATGTTCACATCGCTGCGGGCCTTTTCGGTCAGCTCGCCGCGGGTGTCCACGCCGCTGAGGTAGACGACGAACGGCTCCTTGGTGATCTTATTCGCCTCGGCACCGGTGAGCAGGCCGGAGGTCACGCTGCCCAGCGCGGCAAGGCCCTGCTGTGCCCAGACGCAGCCGAGGGCCAGCGCCGCGCACAGGAAGACCGAGAAGACGCGGGAGACTCTGCCGGGGGTCCTGTACTCCTGGCAGCGCTTGACCAGCAGCCAGAACAGGGCCAGCAGCGCTGCAATGATGACAAGGTAGAGCGCGGGAAGCATCCGGGTGCGGCAGAGCTGCACGAAAGCTGCCACGCTGAGAACGGCCTGCAAGACCAGCAGGAACGACCCGAATTTCGAGCCGGAGCCTTTCTTTTTGCCGGGCTTTTGGGGCGGCCGGGCCGGGGAGCTGTTCTGCCGGGGCGGCTTTTTGGAGGGCGGCGGCGTCACCGGCTGGGCAGTCTGCGGCGCAAAAAATGCGGAGCTGTCTACCTCAACGGTGCGGTCCGGGTCCTTCCGTGCACCCCGGTGGATGTGCCGGGTGGTGTCTTTTTCATCGAACATGGAAACTCTCCTTTTGACTGTGCCCTCAGGACAGCGGCGCGATGGTCAGCACGGCGCGAGCGGGCAGGCAGGTGGCGGTCTGATCTTCCGCCGAAAGCCAGCCGAAACTTTCGCAGATGTGGTCCGGGCAGGGCGAATCCACAAAGCGGGCGGCCCCGTCCTTCACCTCGATGTGGACGGTGTAGTAACCGGTGTCCACATCATAGGTGGCGTCGTTGTCCAGAGAAAACTTCTGCACCGTGTTGGCGTCGCCGTAAATGAGCTCGGCCTCCAGGGTGCTGCCGGTGGCGTGTGCGGCCCGCAGGGCGAACAGAACGCCCGCAATGGCCAGCACGGCCAGAACAAAGATCAGGTTGACGAAAAGCTTGGAATGTTGTTTCATGGGTTATCCTTTGTGCGGAAACAGTTGTTCAAGTTCGGCCAGCCAGAGCGCTGCCGCCGCATCGCTGGGCATCCGCCAGTCGCCGCGGGGCGAGAGGGTCACGCTGCCGATCTTGGGGCCGTCGGGCAGGCAGCTGCGCTTGAACTGCTGGGCAAAGAACCGCCAGTAGAAGTTGCGCAGCCATTTGTACAGCACTTCGTCCGGGTATTCGGCCCGGCCTGCAAAGGCAGCTTTGGCCAGCCGGAAGATCTTGGCCGGGCCGAAGCCGAAGCGCAGCACATAATAGAGATAAAAGTCGTGCAGCTCATACGGGCCGACCAGGTCTTCCGTCTTCTGCGCGATCTCGCCGTCCTTTGCAGGCAGCAGTTCGGGGGAGACGGGGGTGTCGAGGATGTCCAGCAGCACGGTCCGGAGCGCATCGGTGGCGGCGATGTCGGCTTCGTACCGGACGAGGTGGCGCACCAGCGTTTTGGGCACCCCGGCATTCACGCCGTACATGCTCATGTGGTCGCCGTTGTAGGTGGCCCAGCCCAGCGCCAGCTCCGAGAGGTCGCCGGTGCCCACCACGAGGCCGCCGGTGCGGTTGGCGGTGTCCATCAGCTCCAGTGTGCGGACACGGGCCTGACCGTTCTCGAAGGTGACGTCCAGCACGCTCTCGTCCTGGCCGATGTCGGCAAAGTGGCTGTGGACCGTGTTGGCGATGTCGATCTCGGAGAAGGAAACATGCAGCTCCTCGCACAGGATCTCCGCGTTGCTGCGGGTGCGCCGGGTGGTGCCGAAGCAGGGCATGGTCACGGCCAGCACATCGGTGGTGGGGCGGCGGAGCTGCTTCATGGCGCGGACGGCTACCAGCAGAGCAAGGCAGCTGTCCAGCCCGCCGGAGATGCCGATGACGGCCGTTTTGGCGTGGGCATGTTCCAGCCGCTTGGCCAGACCGTCGGCCTGCATCTTCAGGATGAGCTCGCAGCGCTCAGCGCGGCGCTGCGGGTCGCCGGGCACAAAGGGGGTCGGGTCCACGAAGCGGGTCAGGGCGGTGTCAGCCAGCGTCAGGCTGAATTCCACGGTCTGATAGCCGTCCGTGGACGGCTCGAAGCTGGTGTTGCGGGCCCGCTCGGATTCCATCCGCTGGCAGTCCAGCTCCGTCTCGGCGTGACCGCCTGCAAAGGGAGCCGTTTCAGCCAGCAGGGTGCCGTTTTCCGCAATGAGGTCGTGGCCTGCGAACACCATGTCCTGGGTGCTCTCACCGTGCCCGGCGGAGGCATACAGGTAGCCGCAGAGCAGGCGGGCGGACTGGTTGGCCACCAGCGCCCGGCGGTACTCCGCCTTGCCGACCGTCTCGTCGCTGGCGGAGAGGTTCGCAATGACGGTGGCTCCGGCCAGCGCGTGGAAGGTGGAAGGCGGGAGCGCGCTCCACAGGTCTTCGCAAAGCTCCACGCCCAGCACGAAGCTGGGCATCTCGCGGCAGCGGAAAAGCAGCGAGGTGCCAAAGGGCACCTGCTGGCCGCAGACCGTGAGGGTCTCGACCTCGGTGGAGCCGGGGGTGAACTGGCGCTTTTCGTAGAACTCGCCGTAATTGGGCAGGTACGTCTTGGGGACAAGGCCCAGCAGCCGGCCGCGGCAGAGCACGGCGGCGCAGTTGTACAGCTTGCCCCGCACCAGCAGCGGCAGGCCCACCAGCGCCACGACGTCCAGCTCCCGGCTGGCGTCCAGAAGCGTCTGCAGGCCGGTCAGTGCGCCCTGCTGCAGTGTGCGCTGCAAAAACAGGTCGCCGCAGGTGTAGCCGGTGAGGCAGAATTCCGGAAATACAGCCAGCTTTACGCCGCGTGCGGAGGCGGTGCGCAGCTCCTGAAGGATCTGCTCTGTGTTATAGGCGCAGTCCGCCACCCGCAGTGCGGGCGTGAGAGCGGCTGCTTTCAAAAAACCATCTTTCATCGGAGGATTTCACATCCTGTCTGTTGTGTTTGACCACGGCGGACAGATGAATCGCCGTGGTGAACATAGTATACCACACTCCGGCCAAAACGGAAAGTCACAGAGTGGTAAAAGTTGCGGGAACAAACAAAAAGAGCCGCTGCGGGGCCTCCGCAGCAGCTCAGACAAAACCAAACATGGAAAACGAGATGGACCGTAAGCCGGGTTCTGTATTAAACGACGATCTGTCTCGACCTGCCATTGCTGGCAGGCTCATGCCACCATCGGGACACGCGAGCAGCGCTATCCGTCCCATATAGGTGTTGCTTCCGGTAGGGTTTACAAAGCCGCATGGTCACCCATGCGCTGGTGAGCTCTTACCTCGCC
>CEAB01023870.1_pt1 | contig 20270 bp, 17 predicted proteins | sample 557651 | NCBI WGS metagenome assembly CEAB01 (sample SAMEA3182046, study PRJEB8094) | gut metagenome | biome: human; feature: gut; material: Stool; isolation source: human stools | place: Canada | collected 2011-11-15
GAGCCGCAGTTGAGCTCATCGCCCTTTGAGGTCTTGCCGAGCTTTGAGAGTATCGCGCGTATCTCCTCCTCGCTCGGTACGGGCTTTTTAAGCGGCGAGCCGATGTATTGCGCGGCAACGACCTCCGGCTCGGGCTGCGGCACGTCAAAGTCAACGGTGCCGGTGTTCTGAAGAACGGAGCAAATGTGCCGGATGGGGGAGTTAATGTACTTTTCCATGATGGGGCCGTCGATGCAGCTGCCGTCGCACATGGCAAGCTCAATAAAGCACTTATGGATATTGCCGCTTGATATGTCGTTGAGGGCGTTCATGCAGTTTTTGGGGCCGTTTGTCGCAAGACACTGGTAGCCGGTGTCGGGAATGTCCATGGACTTGAGTATGCCGCCGGTCACAGGGAAGCTGCGCGCTCTGCCGGGGAAGCTCTCGCCGAACTCGGGCTCAATTTCGATGCCCGCGGCAAGACGCATCTGGTCAAACTCCTCAAACGTGAGTACAACGTCAACGGCTGTGCCCTCGTATTCATCTTTCTTCGCAACGCAGGGACCTATGAAAACGACCTTCGCGTCGGGAATGCGGCGCTTAATGTCGATTGCGTGCGCGATCATGGGGGAGACCACAGGAGCAAGATATTTGCGCAGATCGGGGAAGTGCTTTTCGACAAGCAGGTTGAGCGAGGCGCAGGCAGAGGTTATTATAATATCCTGCTGCTGCTCGCGCAGAAGCCGCTCGTACTCGCGCTTGACTATCGTTGCGCCGATAGCCGTCTCCTCGGCGTCGGAAAAGCCGAGCTGCATGAGCGCCTTCCTGACGGAGTTTATACCGCACTTGTCCCAGCAGGCATAAAACGACGGGTCAACGCTTGCTATAACGGTAGCGGGGCTGTCAAGCAGGACCTTGACTCTCTCGCGGTCGTCAACGATCTCCTTGGCGTCCTGCGGGCAGACAACGAAGCATTGACCGCACAGCACACATTCATCGCTTATGATACGGGCTTGGTGTCCCGTGAATCTTATGGACTTAACAGGGCATTTTCTAATGCACCTGTGGCAGTTTTTGCAGTTTGACTTCTTCAGATTGAGTACACTCGGCACGGCAGCCACCTCCTGTTTTTCTTATACACTTATAATTTTGTAGTATATCATAACTAAACACTTGCTACAAGAGTCAAAAGGGTGTATAATGCATAAAAATACTAATTGGTGATCACTCTATGCTTCAGGAAGCGATAATAACTAAAACCAGAGATGACGGGCTTGCGGAGGTCGTGGTCGAGCGCCTCGGCATATGCGGCGGAGACTGCAACGGCTGCAACGAATGCAAGTACGAGCACCTGATGAAATCGGTCGTGCAAAACCCGATAGGGGCACATCGCGGGCAGCACGTAATGATAGAAACGCCGACGAAGGGCGTCGTCAAGGGTGCATTTGCTATATACATTCTGCCGCTGGTGCTGCTCATACTCGGCTATTTGGCAGCGGCGCTGCTGTCGCTTTCCGAGGGCGCGTGCATAGTTGCCGCGTTTGCCGCCGCCGTTTTGGGCATACTGATAGCAAGAGCGCTCAGCAAAGCTAATTACAGACTGAACCCTACTCCTACGAAGATAGTGAGTATTGTAGAGAAGGAATGAAATAAGGGGGGGAACGCACCGCTGCGGCGGTGCGTTTTCTCTTTACATTTGAGAGGGTTTTGTGATAATATATTATTCTATGTGAAATTTCGGATGGAGAGAAGCATATATGTCAGATATCAGAAAGGAAATCCAGCGGCGCAGGACCTTTGCCATCATCTCGCACCCTGACGCCGGTAAAACAACGCTTACGGAAAAGCTCCTGCTCTACGGCGGAGCGATACAGCTCGCCGGCTCCGTAAAGGGCAAGGCAACTGCACGCCATGCCGTGTCCGACTGGATGGAGCTTGAAAAGCAGCGCGGAATATCCATAAGCTCCTCGGTAATGCAGTTTGAGTATAACGGCTACTGCATCAATATCCTCGACACGCCCGGACACCAGGACTTTTCGGAGGATACCTACCGCACGCTCATGGCGGCCGACAGCGCCGTCATGGTCATAGACGCCGCAAAGGGCATCGAGCCGCAGACGCGTAAGCTCTTTAAGATATGCGCAATGCGCAATATCCCCATATTCACGTTTATAAACAAGCTCGACCGCGAGGCACGCAGCCCCTATGACCTCATGGAGGAGCTTGAGCAGGAATTCGGCATCGGAACATATCCGATGAACTGGCCCATCGGCTGCGGTATCGACTTCAAGGGCGTGTACGACCGCGAGAAGCGCGAAATACTCGCTTTCAGTGAATTCCACCGCGGTCAGGACAAGATCAAGGCGATAGAATGCAGCCTTGACGACACCGAAACTCTTGACGAGCTCATCGGCGAAAGACTGCGCTCTGCGCTGTGCGACGACGTTGAGCTGCTTGACGGAGCGGGCTATGAATTTGACATCGACATGGTGCGCAAGGGCAAGCTCAGCCCCGTGTTCTTCGGCTCTGCTCTGAATAACTTCGGCATTGAGCCCTTCCTTGAGAGCTTCCTTGAAATGACCATGCCGCCGCTGCCGAGAGTTGCGGGCGACGAGACGGTCGATCCGTTTAACGAGAAGTTCTCCGCCTTCGTGTTTAAAATTCAGGCGAATATGAACAAGGCTCACCGCGACCGCATCGCGTTCATGCGCATTTGCTCCGGCAAATTCGAGCGTGACAAGGAGTATTTCCACGTTCAGGGCGGCAAAGCCATCCGCCTTGCGCAGCCGCAGCAGCTTATGGCGCAGGAGAGAGCGATCATAAACGAGGCATACGCGGGCGACATCATCGGCGTATTCGACCCCGGCATCTTCTCCATAGGCGACACGATATGCGACAAGACCATGAAGGTCGAATTCGAGGGCATCCCGACCTTTGCTCCCGAAATATTCGCGGGAGTCGAGCGAATCGACACCATGAAGCGCAAGCAGTTTGAAAAGGGCATAATGCAGATCGCTCAGGAGGGCGCGATACAGATATTCCACGAGCCGTACACCGGCGTTGAGGAGATAATCGTCGGCGTTGTCGGCATCCTCCAGCTTGAGGTGCTCGAATACCGCCTCAAGAATGAGTACGGCGTTGACATCCGCCGCCGCAGTATGCCGTATGAGGTGGTGCGCTGGATAGACAACGAGGACATTAACCCCAACGACCTCAACCTCACCAGCGACACCAAGTGGGTACAGGATTTCCGCGGAAATAATCTGCTGCTGTTCACCTCCGAGTGGTGCGTCAATTGGGCGCTCACGAAAAATCCCGGACTTGAGCTGCGCGAATTTAACAGAGAATAAATGAAAAATGATGACGGAGCCTCCGTCATCATTTTTTGCTATTTTATAATAATATCATCCTTTGCGACGCTATCCCAGCTAAAGCGCTCAAGCAGGCTGCCGGCGCTCTCCGCACTTCCGTCGGATATGCCGAGAAGCCCCGCGATGTAGCCCAAAAGCTCCTCGGGCGAATATCTTTCGAGCAGCGAGTCCGTGTTAAGGTCGCCGAAGCGCTTTGAGAGCTTTCTGCTGCCGTCGGTCACGAGGAGCGGAGCGTGACAATACTGCGGCGCCGTGCCGCCGAGCTCGGAAATGAGCCATATCTGCCGCGCCGTAGACGAGAGAAGGTCCCTCCCGCGCACGACGCGGTCAATGCCCATATCCATATCGTCAAAGGACACCGCAAGCTGATACGCGAAAACGCCGTCCGAGCGCTTGATTATAAAATCGCCCGACTCCGCAAGATTTTCGGAAAAGCTCCCGTAGTGCCCGTCTGTAAAGCTTATCGTCTTGTCCGGCACCTTTATCTTCCACGCGGGACGTCTGCCGGAGGCCTCAAGCTCGCGCCTTTGCGCCGCCGAGAAGTGCCGGCACTTGCAACCGGGGTCGGTGCGCTGCTCACCGGGATGGGGAGCCGAGGCGGCAAGACGCTCACTCCTGCTGCAATAGCAGGGGTAGAGCATATCCTTTTTGAGCAACTGCCCGAACACATCCTCGTATAATGCCGTGCGCTCACCCTGACTGTAGCCCGCGTCGGGGTAACCCTCGTCCCAATTAAGCCCCAGCCTCGTGAGCGCCGAAGCGATGTTTTGCGCAAATTCCGCCGAGCTGCGCTCAGGGTCAAGATCCTCCATTCGGAAGATGAGCCTGCTGCCGAGCTTCCTTATATCCAGCCACGCAAGCAGACACGCCGCAAGGTTTCCCAAATGCATGACACCGCTCGGACTGGGGGCATATCGCCCCGTGTTATTGCCTGTAATATCCATTCATATCGCCTTTTCTGTCGTTTTGTCGCTTATATTTAAACATATTTCTAAGAAAATTTAAATAAAAACCTATCATTTTCCTCAAACATATGATATAGTTAAGACAAATATTATGACTTGTTTGGAAAGGAAGCTGTAATTATGGCAAGTTCGACTAAAGAGGCCCTCGGCAATGCGCTTAAGCAAATGCTCGCCGTCAAGCCCATTGATAAAATAACCGTTAAGGATCTTGTCGAGGTTTGCGGTGTCAACCGCCAGACCTTCTACTATCATTTTGACGATGTTTACGATCTTTTGGAGTGGGTGTTTGAGGAGGATACCAACAAGGCGCTGCCGCATGAGATTCGTTATGAAATGTGGCGCGACAACGTCGTTGAGTGGTTCCAGTACCTCATGGATAACCGCACCTTCGTTCTGAATATCTTCAATTCTCAGAACCGCGCATATCTCCTGCGCTATTTCAAGGGCCGCCTGCATTATTGCGTACACAGCTTTGCCGTCATCTGCGCAGAGGGCAAAAACATCGAGTGGTCGGATCTTGAATTCGTGTGCGAGTTCTATGTAAACGCATGCATCGGCTGGATATCGCAGTGGTTTGACATGGGTATGCCTCCCATAGAGGAGCACGATAAAGAGCGCTATTTGACGCTTCTTGACGGCAGCACGGAGAATATGCTGGCAAGATTCCAGAAGGATTGATTTTTTCATCCGCAAATTAACAATATCGGACTTCCGGATGCCTCCGGAAGTCTTTTTTTATGTTGAAAGATAAATTAAATCGCGGTATAATATTCTATTATGCAGTGCATAAAGGAGATACTATGAAAGAGCAGAAAACGAACGTAATGCGTCTGCTTGAGCAGAAAAAGATCAAGTACACGCCGCACGAATATCCGCACGGTGACGAGGCAGTGGACGGCGCCACGGTCGCGCGAATATGCGGTCAGGAGCCCGGGCAGGTTTTCAAGACCCTTGTTGCGCGGGGCGCGAGCAAGACGGTCTATGTGTTTGACGTTCCCGTCACGGCTGAGCTTGACCTCAAGAAGGGCGCAAAGGCGGCAGGGGAGAAGTCGATCGCAATGATCCATGTGAGCGAAATAAACGCTCTTACGGGTTATGTGCGCGGAGGCTGCTCGCCCCTCGGCATGAAAAAGCAGTATAAAACTTTCATTGATAAAAGCGCGCAGAGCTATCCGACCGTCATGGTCAGCGCGGGCAAGATAGGCTATCAGGTCGAGCTTGACCCGAACGAGCTTGCCAAGCTCACGCGCGCGGAATTTGCGGATCTGGTTAGTGAGAATGACTGATTATATTAAAATTAAAGGCGCAAGAGCCAATAACCTTAAAAACATTGACATTGAGATACCCCGCAATAAGCTCATCGTCATGACCGGCGTCTCCGGAAGCGGCAAGTCGAGCCTTGCGTTTGACACGATCTACGCCGAGGGTCAGCGCCGCTATGTCGAGAGCCTTTCCTCATATGCGAGGCAGTTTCTCGGTCAGATGGATAAGCCCGACCTTGACTATATCCAGGGGCTTTCTCCGGCGATATCCATCGACCAGAAAACAGGCTCACGGAACCCGCGCTCGACCGTCGGAACGGTCACGGAAATTTATGACTATATGCGTCTTCTGTGGGCGCGTATAGGCAGACCGCACTGCCCTAAATGCGGCAAGGAGATTGAGCAGCAGACGGTAGATCAGATAATCGATCGCCTCATGCAGCTCGGAGAGGGCGCAAAGCTCATGATACTTGCCCCCGTTGTGCGTGCGCGCAAGGGCGAGTATGTGAAGGTGTTTGAGGACGCGCGTAAATCGGGCTATGTCCGCGTACGCGTTGACGGCAGTATGTATGAGCTGTCTGAGGAAATTAAGCTCGATAAGAACAAAAAGCACACGATAGAGGTCGTTGTCGATCGCCTCGTCATAAAGCAGGGCATTAACCGCCGCCTTGCCGACTCGGTCGAAACAGCGGCATCGCTTGCGGGCGGACTTGTCATTGCCGACGTTGTCAGCGAAAACAGGCAGATTCTCTTTTCGCAGAACTACGCCTGCCCGGACTGCGGCATATCCATCGAGGAACTCACACCGCGAATGTTCTCGTTCAACACCCCCTACGGCGCCTGCCCCAAATGCGACGGCTTGGGTATGCAGCTTCTTGTAGACCCCGACCTCATAATCCCCGACGATACGCTAAGCATAAACGGCGGCGCGATAAAGGCCACGGGCTGGTCATCGGGCGCCGACTCGATAGCGGCCATGTATTATAACGCACTTGCGGAAAAATACGGGTTCACGCTCGACACGCCCATAGCCGAGCTGCCCGCGGGAGCGAAGGATATTCTCCTTTACGGCAGCAAGGGCGAGAAGCTCGACCTTTCCTATGAAAGAGAGCGCAAAAACAGCAGCTTTGCGGGCAAATTCTCGCGCCCGTTCGAGGGCATATGCAAAAACCTTGAGCGCCGCTATTACGAAACGCAGAGCCCCGCAATGCGCGCGGAGATCGAGGAGTGTATGTCCGAGGTCACCTGTCCGGAATGTCGCGGACGCCGTCTGCGCAAGGAGGCTCTCGCGGTCACGGTCGGCGGCATAAGCATCGCTCAAATGGGCGATATGTCGGTCACGGAGGCGATGGACTTCATTGCCTCGCTTGAGCTGAGCGAAAAAGAGCATATCATTGCCGACAGGATCATAAAAGAGATAAACGCAAGACTCGGCTTTCTCAAAAACGTAGGGCTTCAGTATCTGAGCCTTTCGCGCGGCGCGGCAACGCTCTCCGGCGGCGAAAGCCAGAGAATAAGGCTCGCAACGCAGATAGGCGCATCGCTCACGGGCGTTTTGTATATCCTCGACGAGCCGAGCATCGGACTGCATCAGAGAGATAACGAAAAGCTGCTCAAAACGCTGATGGATCTGCGCGACCTCGGCAATACCCTCATAGTCGTCGAGCACGACGAGGAGACCATGCGCGCCGCGGACTATATCGTGGACATTGGCCCCGGAGCGGGCGTCCACGGCGGAAGCGTCGTTTGCGCGGGCACGGTGGACGATATCTGCGCCTGCCCGAACTCGCTGACGGGGCAGTACCTCAGCGGCAAGCGTGTCATTCCCGTCCCCGAGCGCAGACGCAGCGCCGACAAGGGCTTTATCAAAATTTCCGGTGCCGCCGAGCATAATCTCAAGAACATCGACATTGAGATACCCAAGGGCGTCATCACCTGCGTGACAGGTGTGTCAGGAAGCGGAAAATCGAGCCTCGTTAACGAGATACTGTACAAGACCCTTGCTCTTAAGAAAAACAGAGCCAAGGTCAAGCCCGGCAAGTGCGGCGGCATAAGCGGCATTGACGATATCGACAAGGTCATTGACATCGACCAAAGCCCCATCGGCAGAACTCCGCGCTCCAATCCCGCGACCTACACTGGACTGTTTAACGACATCCGCGAGCTCTTCGCCTCGACGGAGGATGCGAGACTGCGCGGCTACGGCGCGGGCAGATTTTCCTTTAACGTCAAGGGCGGACGCTGCGAGGCCTGCAAGGGCGACGGTGTCCAGAAGATCGAGATGCACTTTCTTCCCGATGTTTATGTGCCCTGCGACGTGTGCAAGGGCAAGAGATATAACCGCGAAACGCTTGAGGTGCGCTATAAGGGCAAGAACATCAGCGACGTTCTCGACATGACGGTCGAGGAGGCGTGCGCGTTCTTTGAAAATCTGCCCAAGCTCAAGTCGAAGCTCGATACTCTGTATGAGGTCGGACTCGGCTATGTCCGCCTCGGTCAGTCGAGCACGACGCTTTCGGGCGGCGAGGCACAGAGAGTGAAGCTTGCGACCGAGCTTTCGCGCCGCAGCACGGGCTCAACGGTGTATATCCTTGATGAGCCCACCACGGGGCTTCACATGGCGGATGTGCACAAGCTGCTGCACATCATAGATAAGCTTGCCGATGCCGGCAACACCGTCGTAATAATCGAGCACAATCTCGACGTCATCAAGACTGCCGACTATATAATCGACCTCGGTCCCGAGGGCGGCGACGGCGGCGGCACACTCGTTTTTGCCGGCACTCCGGAGCAGTGTGCAGAGACTCCCGAGAGCTACACCGGGCAGTTTCTAAAAAAGATACTTTAACAGTCCGAGCGTCTTTCCCGTAGAATAATTCGGGAGGGATCAAAATGACTGTTTGCTTTGCCGCGGGCTTTGCGGCGGCGGTGCTGCTGTGGCTCATAATATGGTCTGTCAAGGGGCTGCTGCTCACGCCCGTTAAGTTCGGAGGCAGCACCCGCGCGAGCATAACGCTCAGCGTGGACGGCCCCGAGCCCGAGCTTGAATACACCCTGCGCAGTCTCATATGGCTGCGCGAAAACGGCACTCTCAAGGCCGACATCGGCATAGTTGCAATAGCACCGGACGACACGACGCGAAGCGTGGCGAACAAATTCAAATCGCAGTACGGATGCGTGGAATACACAGAGGAAGGTTAGTATGCAGGAACTGAGCGAGATAAACGGCAGCATCGCGGCCGTAATATTCAAAAACGACGAAAACGGCTATGCCGTGGTGCGCATCGAGCTTGACGACGGGCAGCTTACGACCGCCGTCGGCTGTCTGCCGTATATCGCTGCGGGCGAGATGATATCCGCAGAGGGCTCGTGGACTACTCACGCGCAGCATGGGCGGCAGTTCAAGATCGAGCAGTGCAGCCGCACTCTGCCTACCTCACCGGACGCGATATATGACTATCTTGCAGGCGGCGCGGTGCGCGGCATCGGCCCTGCGACTGCGGCTCTCATAGTCGATAAATTCGGCGACAGAACGCTTGACGTGCTCGAAATGCAGCCGGAAAAGCTTGCACAGATAAAGGGCATAAGCAGCAACAAGGCAAAAGATATAAGCGCGGGCTTTAAAAAGCAGTCGGGTGTGCGCCGTCTGACCGAGTTTCTGTGCTCATACGGCATCCAGCCCATATTTGCGCTCAGAATGTTCAAGTTCTACGGCAGCTCGGCTATTGAGGTCGTGCACGAAAACCCGTACATACTCGCCTCGGCGCACATCGGCGCGAGCTTTGCCGAGGCGGACTCGTTTGCGCTTTCTCTCGGCATTGACGGCGACAGCCTCAACCGCGTCTGCGCTGCTGTCGTGTTTGAGCTTATCCATAATTCCGGCAACGGACACTGCTTTATCCCGCGCGAAAAGCTCGCCGCAGCGACCTCACAGCTTATAGGCGTTTCGCCCGAGCTTGCTCACGAGGCGATAGATAAGCTCAGCGAAACAAGGGAGATCGTGTGCGACACCGTCGCGGGGCTCGAGGCCTGTTACCTCGCTTCGCTCTACGATGCCGAGACCTACACCGCGGGGCGCATTAAAGCAATGTGCGCGTCTCCCGCTGGCAAGGGTATTCGTGTCGAGCCGTTGATCGCCCGCCTTGAGCGTATGGGCGGTATAGAATACGCTCCCATGCAGCGCGAGGCGATAAGCCTTGCCGCAGCAAGCAATATCCTCATCATAACAGGCGGCCCCGGCACGGGAAAAACCACGATCCTCAAGGCCGTTCTCGCTCTTTATGATGAGCTCGGCCTCGATACGTATCTTGCCGCGCCCACGGGCAGAGCTGCCAAGCGCATGAGCGAACTGTGCGGCATGGAGGCGTCTACCATCCATCGTATGCTCGGAGCAAAAATGTCCGAGGACGGCGAGACCGTCGTTTTCGGCAAGGGCGAGGACGACAAGCTCGCCTGCGACGCACTTATCATAGACGAGTGCTCAATGGTTGACATAACGCTCATGAGTGCCATATTAAAGGCCCTCAAGCCCAATTGCAGAATGCTGCTTGTCGGCGACGCGGACCAGCTTCCGTCGGTGGGACCGGGAAACGTATTTTCGGACATGATACGCAGCGGCGTCGTGCCCGCCGTGCGCCTTACGGAGATATTCCGCCAGAAGGCAGACAGCCGGATCGTGCGCAATGCTCACATGATAAATCGCGGCGAGCACCCCGATTTCAACGAAAACAGCGGAGATTTCTTCCGCCTGCGCAGGCTTCAGGGCGGCTCTTGCGTTGAGACCATCGTTGAGCTCTGCCGCCGCCGTCTGCCGGAGAATATGAAGATACCGTCGTATCAGATACAGGTGCTGTCACCGAGCCGAAAAGGGGAGACCGGCACTGCAAATCTCAACAAATGCCTTCAGGCGGCGCTTAACCCGCCCGCGGAGGGGAAGAAGGAAAAGCCCTTCGGCGACGTGATATTCCGAACAGGCGACAGGGTCATTCAGACGAAAAACAACTACGATATAGTCTGGAAGGGCAAAAACGGTCAGAGCGGAACGGGCGTGTATAACGGCGATATCGGCACCATAACCGATATTGACACAGCCGAGGAGAGCATCACCGTGGACTATGAGGACAAGACCGCGCGCTACGGCTTTGAGATGCTCGGCGAAATTGAGCACGCATGGGCGCTGACGGTGCATAAATCGCAGGGCAGCGAGTACCGCGCCGTCATTCTTGCGCTCAACCCCGGTGTTCAGATGCTGCTGACCCGCGGCGTATTATACACCGCCGTGACGCGCGCAAAGGAGCTTCTCATCATGGTCGGCGACGACAGCGTTGCAAACCGAATGATAGATAATCACAAGCAGTCCAGACGGTACAGCGCCCTGCGCATAAGACTTGCCGATGAAAATTCTTGATAAGCTTGCCGCGCTTTTGTATCCGTGGCGCTGCGTGTTTTGCGACAGCGTGCTCAAGGATACGGATATTTGCCTTGAGTGCGAGAGAAAGCTGCCCTACACTAAGGGCGACAGCATTTATCAGAAGCTGCCCTTCGTTGAAAAATGCGTCTCGCCGCTGTATTATAAGGACAGCGTGCGCGATGCCGTGCACAGGTATAAATTCTACGGCTGCCGTGCATACAGCAGCCGCTTCGGTGCGATGATGGCGGAATGTGTCGAAAATAATCTTGATTGCGGCGGTATTGATGTGATATCATGGATACCGCTCAGCAGGAAACGTTTGAGAAAGCGCGGCTACGATCAGGCGCGGCTTTTGGCGCAGGAGATATCCGCGGCAGTCGGTGTGCCGTGTGCGCCGCTGCTTAGGAAGGTGCGCGATAATAAGGCGCAATCGAAAACGCGCGACGCAAAGCAGCGTGCCGCAAATGTCGCGGGAGTGTATGCGCTCCTGCCGGGCGCGGATGTGAGCGGGAGGTATATCCTTCTCATAGACGATGTCGTTACGACGGGCTCAACTCTGAGCGAGGCGGCGCGAGTGCTGAAAAAGAGCGGTGCAAGGTCGGTCATGGCGGCTACTTTGGCTCGTAGTGGGGATTGACCGAAAAAGAAAGTGGATAGAATAATAAATACTACCATGCCGTGCGCCTGAGCACGGCGGATCGGAGCGGAATATGGTCATATACGAAAGAGATATAGCTGTTGATATGGGAACCTCGAACACTCTTGTGTTCGTTCAGGGCAAGGGGCTTGTCCTGCGTGAGCCGACGGTCGTTGCGCTCAACAAGACGAGAAACGATCCGGAAAAGGACAGAATGCTCAAGATAGGCGAGGAGGCCAAGAAAACTCTCGGCCGCACCCCCGCAAATATCGTCGCAATTCACCCGATAAGAGACGGTGTCATTTCCGACTATGATATGTCGGCGCTCATGCTGCGTGAGCTTGTCAGCCGTATAACCTCGTTCAGCCTTTTTAAGCCGAGGCTTCTCATGTGTGTGCCGAGCAGCATAACGGGCGTTGAGGAGCGCGCCGTGCTTGACGCTGCGGTCGAGGCGGGAGCGCGTAAGGTCTACCTTGTCGAAACCGCGGTCGCGACCGCGATAGGCGCGGGCGTTGACATCAAAAAGCCCGACGGACATATGGTCATTGACATCGGCGGCGGCACGACCGAAATTGCCGTTGTTACCATGGGCGGCGTAGCCGAGTGCGAGTCCATAAAAATTGCCGGCAGCAGCTTTGACGAGGCGATAATCCGCTATATTAAGAAAAAACACAACGTCCTTGTCGGTGCGATGACCGCCGAAGAGGTGAAAATAAGCATAGGCGGTCTGCTCCCGCGCCCCGATGCTCCCGAGAGCATGGAGGTCAAGGGCCGCTGCCTCGTAAAGGGACTGCCCAAGACCGTCACGGTCACTGCGGCGGAGCTTATCGAGGTGCTGCGCGAGCCTGCACGGCTCATTCTCGAGAACGTCCATTCCGTCCTTGAGCGCACCCCGCCCGAGCTTACCGGCGACCTCGGCGTGAACGGAATAATACTCTCCGGCGGCGGCAGTATGCTCTACGGCATTGACAAGATGATCGAACACAGCACGGAGATAAAGACCATGATAGTCGATGACCCCATAGCCTGCGCAGCCCACGGAGCGGGAAAGCTGCTCTCGCAGCTCGACTATATGCAGGACGGAATGATGAACTTCCTGCGCAACCGCGAAATGAGAAGATAACGACAGCAAAAAAGCACCCCGATCGGGGTGCTTTTTAATATGCCTAGAGTTATCAGATCTTGCCGTTTATCCACGCGAGAATATCGCCGTAGACTTCCTTGTTGTTGATCTCGTTGAGCATTTCGTGGCGTCCGTCCTTGTAGAGCTTCATGGTGACGTCCTTCATGCCGACCTTTTTGAAGTTATCGTAAGCGCGCTGAACGCCCTTGCCGCATTCGCCGACGGGGTCCATATCGCCGGACATGAAGTAAACGGGCATATCCTTATCCATCGCCTCAAGATTTTTGACGTTGGTGATGAATTTAACGCCGGTCATCATGTCTCTGAACAGGCTGCAGGTGGGGACGAAGCCGCACAGGGGGTCTGCCATGTACTTGTCTACCGCTTCCTCGTTTCTGGTGAGCCAGTCAAACTCAGTGCGAGCGTTTGCATAGTTCTTGTTATAGCTTCCGAAGGCGAGGTTATTGAGGAAATTGCTGTAGTGATGTGCGCCCTTGAACGCGGTGACGAGGCTGCCCATGAAATGGCCGCCGTTTACGAGCGCTGCGCCCTGGTTACCGGTGCCGCTTATGATCGCTGCGTCAAATGCGCCGGGGTAGCGGATGAGATGAGTGCGGGCCATAAAGCTGCCCATGCTGTGACCGAAAAGAATAAAGGGTACGCCGGGGTAGGTCTTTTTCATCGCCTTGCGCAGTATCTCCTCGTCTCGCACGACATAGTCCCAGCCGTTTTCTGCGGCAAAGAAGCCCTTCTGCTCGGGCTTTTCGATGCTCTTGCCGTGACCGAGGTGGTCGGTGCCCACGACTACGAAGCCGTTTTCCGCCAGAAACGCCATGAAATCGTCGTAGCGCTCGATATGCTCGGCGATGCCGTGGATTATCTGGACGACACCGCGCATGGGAACGTCGGGAACGCAGCGTCTGACATGGATGCGATTTTCGCCGGTGCTCGAATCAAAATAAAAATCGTTGAAAGTAGGCATGGAAATATTCCTCCGGATGTGTTATGATGTTGTTATGAATTTATTATAGCATAATAACAGAAAAATGCAATGCTATTAGCACGGAGGTAAGCATATGAACGGTTATGTTGTAGCTCTCGACCAGGGCACCACCAGCTCGAGGGCGATCGTCTTTGACACAAATGGAGCACCGGTGACTATCGCGCAGTACCCCTTCCCACAGATATATCCCAAGCCGGGCTGGGTCGAGCACGATCCTATGGTGATACTCGAAACTCAGTTCAGGGCGCTTGCTGAGGCGTATGAAAAGAGCGAGCTTTCGCCCACGGATATCGCCGGCATCGGTATCACCAACCAGCGCGAGACCACTATCGTTTGGGATAAGAAAACGGGCGAACCGGTGTATAACGCCATAGTCTGGCAGTGCAGAAGAACTGCGTCCATCTGCGATGCTCTCATAGCCGAGGGGCTTGGCGATTACATCCGCGATAGGACCGGACTTCTTATCGACGCATATTTTTCCGGCACCAAGATCAAGTGGATCCTCGATAACGTCGAGGGTGCAAGAGAGCGTGCCGAGCGCGGCGAGCTGCTGTTCGGCAACGTCGATTCATGGCTCATTTGGAATCTCACCGGCGGCAAAGCCCATGTTTCGGACTACTCCAACTGCTCACGCACGATGCTTTTTGACATAAACGAGCTCAAGTGGGACGAGGTGCTTTGCAAAAAGCTCGGTATCCCCATGTCCATGCTGCCCGAGCCCGTGCCGTCGTCGATGATATACGGCAAGGTCGCGCCCGGAATAACCGGTCTTGAAGCTCTTGCGGGAGTACCCGTGTGCGGCTCGGCAGGTGACCAGGCCGCGGCACTCATAGGTCAGGGCTGCGTTAAAAAGGGTCAGGCAAAGAATACATACGGCACCGGCTGCTTCACACTTCTAAATACCGGCGACCAGTCCGTGCGCAGCGTAAACGGTCTTGTGACGAGCGTCGCATGGAGCATTGACGGCAAGACAACTTATGCCCTTGAGGGCAGCGTGTTTAATGCAGGCAGCTCTATTCAGTGGCTGCGCGACGAGGTCGGCCTTCTTGCGACAAGCTCCGAATGCGAGGCTCTTGCGACCTCCGTTCCGGATAACGGCGGAGTATACCTCGTTTCGGCATTCACGGGTCTCGGCGCACCGCGCTGGGATATGTACGCGCGCGGAGCAATTGTCGGCTTAACGCGCGGCTCCACGAAGGCACACATCGCCCGTGCCGCGCTGGAGGGCATTGCATATCAGGTAAAGGATCTGCTCGACGCTATGGAGGACGACGCAGGCGAGCCGCTTTCCGTATTGCGTGTTGACGGCGGCGCATCGGTCAATAACTTCATGATGCAGTTCCAGTCCGATATACTGCGTAAGCCCATCGACCGTCCCAAGATGATCGAAACAACGGCGTTCGGCGCGGCGTTCCTTGCCGGTCTTGCCGTCGGAGTATGGAAAAATATCGACGATATCAGCAGCATCCGCGAGTCCGACCGCATCTTTGAGCCGGATATGGACCTGCAGGAAGCTCAGGCGCTTCACAAAAAGTGGCTCAAGGCAGTCGAGAGATCGGCAAAGTGGGAAGAGTAATGGAACAGGTATTGGTTGTAAGGCGCGATAAAATCGAGCGCTTCATATCCGGCAGAAACGGTCTTATCCACGAAAATGCGGACGAAATTTTCTCCGTCATCATGGCCGAGCATGAATTCATGCCGCGCCCCGAGGCAGAGGAGAGAAGCGACTTTAAGCAGATCATCCCCTATGTCATCCTGCGCCGTGGCGACGAGGTTTTCGTTACGCGCAGGCTCAATAAGGGCGGCGAGGCGCGTCTGCACGGGAAAATATCGATAGGCATCGGCGGGCATATCAACCCCATTGACGAAAAGGGCGATCTTCTCATGCGCGGACTTTGGCGCGAGATAAACGAGGAGGTCGAGCTGACCGCCCACGGTGAGCTCACGCCATGCGGCTTTATAAACGACGACTCCAACGCCGTCGGCAGCGTCCATCTCGGCGCGTGCTTCATTCTGCCCGTGCAGGGCGAGGTCAGTGTGCGTGAGACCGAAAAGCTCGAGGGTCTGTGGATGACGCCGTCGGAGCTGCGGAAAAACTACGACAGCATGGAAACCTGGACTCAGATAGCGCTGGAGGTGCTGTAAATGAAGATATTCAGACCCGCGGACATACTTATCCCCGACTGCGATATGCACAAATGGAGCGTCGTTGCCTGCGACCAGTTCACCTCTGAGCCGGAGTATTGGCAGCAGGTGCGCAAAATTGTCGGAGCTGCGCCGTCTACGCTGCATATGATACTGCCCGAGGCGGAGCTTGGCACGAAGGACCCCGAGGCGGAGAGCGTCAAGATCAATGCCGTCATGCAGGAGTATCTTGACAGCGGCCTGTTTTGCAGATACCCAAACAGCTATATCTACCTTGAGCGTACCCTCAAAAGCGGAGCCGTGCGCCGCGGCATAATGGGTATGTTCGACCTTGAGGCCTATGACTGGGCTCAGGGCACGCAAAGCCCCGTGCGAGCCACGGAGCACACCGTCGAGGACAGACTTCCGCCGCGCGTCAAGATAAGAAAAAATGCGCCGCTTGAGATGCCGCATATCATGATATTCATGGACGACCCCGAAAACAGCGTGTTTTCCGCCGTCAAAAAGGGTGAGCCGGTGTATGATTTTGAGCTCATGCAAAACGGCGGCAGGATAAGCGGCTGGCTCGTTGAGGATAACGACGCGGTCGAAGCGGCGGCGGAGCACCTTGGTGATGAGTCGGAGCTTATTAAAAAATACGGCAGCGCCGATAACGCCATCGTTTTTGCGATGGGCGACGGAAACCACAGCCTTGCGGCGGCGAAGCGCCATTGGGAGCAGGTAAAGGAAGCTCTGCCCGAGGCAGAGCGCGAAAGCTGTCCTGCGCGCTACGCCCTTGCCGAGCTTGTCAACATCCACGACGAGGCGATAATCTTCGAGCCCATACACAAGGTGGTTTTTGATACGCGGCCCGAGAATTTCGTCAAAGAGGCGAGAGAGTTTTTCGCCGCCGAGCTCGGAGAGGGAAGAAGCATAGACCTCGTGACGGGCGAGGGGATAGAGAGGCTCAATATTGCGGGTCTCACCATCGGACAGCTGATTGACCGCTGCGAGGAATTCTGCAAGAGCTATGTCGAGCGTCACGGCGGGTATATCGACTATATCCACGGCGATTGCGAGTGCATCGAAATGTCGCAGCGCTTCGGCTGCGCGGGCATACTTCTGCCGCGTATGGAAAAGTCGGAGCTGTTTACCTCCGTCATGAGCGGCGGTCCTTTCCCGAAGAAGAGCTTTTCGATCGGACACGGCAACGACAAGCGATATTATCTCGAATGCCGTAAAATCAGGTAATTCCCCCTTGTCATGGACGGCCAGATATGATAAAATAATTGCCGTTAATTCGCAATAATACATTTAAGGAGCTGTTGAATATATGTCCGGACATTCCAAATGGCATAATATACAGAAGACTAAGGGTGCAGCCGACGCAAAGCGCGCTCAGGCGTTCACCAAGATCGCGCGCGAAATGATCGTCGCCGTCAAGGAAGGCGGCAGCGGCGACCCGAATAACAATTCCCGCCTTGCTGCGGTCATCACCAAGGCAAAAGCGGCGAATATGCCTAACGATAACATCAAGCGCACCATTGATAAGGCTCTCGGTGCAGGCAATACCGATAACTACGAGAAGATCGTCTACGAAGGCTACGGTCCCTCCGGCGTTGCAGTCATCGTTGAGACCATGACCGATAACCGCAACCGCACCGCGGGTGAGATGCGCCACTACTTCGATAAGTACGGCGGCAACATGGGCGCTGCAAACTGCGTCTCCTGGTCGTTTGACAAGAAGGGCGTTATCGTCATTGACAACGAGGACGAGGAGCTTGACGAGGACGAGGTCATGATGGAAGCGCTTGACGCGGGCGCAGCCGACTTTGAGCCCGACGGCGAGACCTTCATCGTCTACACTGCACCCGACGATGTATCTCCCGTTGCCGAGAAGCTCAGCGCCGCAGGCTACAAGCTCTTGTCCGCACAGGTCGAGATGCTGCCCCAGAACGGCTATATTAAGCTTACCGACGAGGACGAGATCAAGAACATGCAGAAGATGCTTGATATGTTCGAGGATAACGACGATGTTCAGAACGTCTGGCACAACTGGGAAGAGTAAAAACACAATAACACCTCCGTTTGCAATAACGGAGGTGTTATTTTTATGCCCTGAGCATTACGGTAACGGTGTACACGCCGTCTTCTACGCCGTGTTTAAAGCTGCCGTCGTATTTTTTCGCCAGCGAGCTGAGCACCCTGAAGCCTACGCCGCGCTCAAGCTCGGGTATTCTGCGCTGCTTTTTTTGCGGCGCTTTAACTGCGGGATTAGACTCCGTGACTATGAGATAGCTCTTTGCAGCGTGCGAGCGGAGGCTTATCTCCTTTATTTCGGTGCAGCCACACGCTTCCACGGCGTTGTCCATTATGTTCCCGAATAAGACGATGAGATCCGTGTTCGAGATATTGAGCTCCGCGGGGATCATAATATCCGTCTTGACGCTTATCCCGCGGTCCTCGGCATCTTGTATCCTGCTGGACAAAAACGCATCAACGACCGGGTTTCGGCAGCTTCCGAGCTTTGAAATGTTCTCGTGCAGCGGCATGAGCTGGTCTGCATATTCGGAGGCTTCGGCGGTGTTTCCTTCCCGCAGCAGAATGTTTATGGTGTTCAGATGGTGGTAAATATCGTGCCTCATCGTGCGTATCTGCTCGTACTGCTCCGTGAGGCTGCCGTAATGCGCAAGCTGAAGCTCAAGCTGCTTTTCGAGGAGCTTGTTTTCGACCTCAAGCTCGACCCGCTGCTCCGTCTGCGCCATCATACGGTAGAGCGTTATGTCGGAAATGAGAAACAGCGCAGTCCCGATGATAAGAAGCCCCATAAATTCCTGCTTGCCGTACATGGTTATGTGAAACTGTATCGCCGGCAGGCTTATCGCCTGCGACAGCGGCAGCGCGCAGAATACGAGCACCTGCTTATTGGAAAGATTGTTTTTTGACTTGGTCAGCGGAATGGCGAACAAAAGCAGTACCAAAGCCAGCAGCGGCAGAAACATCAAGCCGCTTACAAGCATAGCCGAGTCTGCCCATACCGAAAGCTGGGAATCGGTGTTGATGCTTGATATCAGCGGGGTGTAAAGGCTCTCGAAAACTATCGAGGCCGCAAGCTCAAGTCCGACCGCAAGCAGCTTTTTCACCGTTTTTCCGTAGAAAAGCAGAAATGCCATTGCCAGCGGTCCGGTGGGGAGGACTATGAGGCGTATAAGAGAGCCCGCTTCGGATAAAAACAAGATAGGAAGTATGTACGCAAGGGAAATCAAAAGCGTAAACAGCAGCGTGAGTTTTACGGAAAAGCGCCTTCCGTCCAAAACTAGCCATAAAAATCCGCACCACAGCGCCATTATGCCGATGTTGAAAATTATGCTCGCAACATAGCCGTTATATCCCATCATCTGTCCTCCTGAATGCTACCGCTCAACGGCAGAGCCGGAGAGCAGGCGGAAAAACGCTTCTCTTGCCTCGGATTTGTGTGCGCGGCTTATCGGAACGCAGCTTCCGTCGGAGAGAATGAAGCTGTCCGTGCCCATTGAAGCGACGGCGCGGCCGTTGACCCAATAGCTCTGATGGCAGCGGATAAAATCCTCCGCAGCGCCGCAGGCGGAGATGAGCTCATTGGGCGACTGCGTGGTCACTATATTCTCCGGCACGGTGCGAATGATCGTCTTATGAAGCTGCCGCTCAAGACACAGGACACTGCGCAGCGGAATGACCCTGCGCTGCGAGCCGATTTTTATCACAAAATACCTGCGCGCCTCATCCGTTCTCATCGCTTTTTCGAGCGCGGCGGGCAGCCTGTTTTCAATATCGGACTTTAGGACGTAATACACGTGCTCGGTTTCGTATGCGTCCATGAGATAGTCGCTGTAGCTGGATATAAATATTACACGGCAGCTCGGCGCAAGGCGATTGACGTCCTTTGCGAGCGTTATTCCGTCCATCTGCGCCATTTGAATGTCAAGCACCGCAATGTCCGGAACATATCCGCCCTCAGAGATCTCAAGCTGCAGAGCGGCGGGATTATCAAAAAGGCGGATAAAATGCGGAATCTTATCGAGCGTCGATTCGGCGATTTTCGCGGCAAATTTGCGAAAAATGTCATCATCGTCGCATATTGCAAGCTGCAGCATATCGTATCCCTCCACAAAACGCCTATGTAAATCACAAGCAAAAGCGTATAATTCTACACAATTATACAATAATTTTACGGCAATGACAAGTGATGCATATTGCGCTGCGGGCATAAAAAATGAGGCCTGAATGCATATCACGGGAATATGCATCCGGGCCTCTTTCGCGGCATCGGAGTATGTTGTGGGCCGTACGCCGACGCCATTTAAATTTACTTTTCGGGGACTATATCTTCATGCAGACGTCCCATGCGCGCCAGATA
>CEAB01012555.1_pt1 | contig 20198 bp, 18 predicted proteins | sample 557651 | NCBI WGS metagenome assembly CEAB01 (sample SAMEA3182046, study PRJEB8094) | gut metagenome | biome: human; feature: gut; material: Stool; isolation source: human stools | place: Canada | collected 2011-11-15
GCCCGACTGGGAAAATCTCTGTACCGGGCAGCCCCGGGGTGCCAGAGGGACCGCGGTCCCTTTTGTTTCGGGAAGAGTCCAGAGGAACCCCTTCCAAGGGGTTCCTTTGGGCAACTTCTTCGCGGAGGCTCGACACCGCGCTTCTTTTCGCAGATAAGAAGCGTGGGGTCGAAACCACCAGGCTGGCAGGGCACTGCCAGTCAACCCCTGGTCCCTGGACCACGGGTCCAGCCCAAAAAAGCCCCCCGCTGCGGGCTGGCAGCAAAAAACCTGTTTTCCCCTCTTGACACTCCCACTGTGTCAGGCTTTACAATACCTGTGGATCCAAAAAATGAACTGCATGGAGGGTACCGCCTTGCTGAAAATCGGAGATTTTTCCAAGCTGTCCAGAATCAGCGTCCGCATGCTCCGGCATTACGACGAGATTGGGCTGCTGCGCCCGGTCTACGTCGACCGGTTCACCGACTACCGCTACTATGACGAGCACCAGCTGCCAACCGTCGGGCGCATCACAGCGCTCAAGGACATGGGCTTTCATCTGGCGGAAATCGGACAATTGCTGGAGCTGTATGACGACAAGGACGCACTCGACGCGCATCTTGCCGCGCAGCAGCAGCAGTTGGAGCTGCTTGCCGCAGGCACCGCGCAGCGCCTTCGTCTGATTGCGGCAGCGAGGAACCGCTTACGAAAGGACGAACCTATGAAGTACAATGTCACACTGAAAACGCTTCCCGAACGCTACTGCGCCACGGTGCGCATGACCATTCCCCGTTATGAGGACGAGGGCATGGTATGGAGCGTTCTGTGCAGCGAAACCGCTGCGATGGCGCTGGTCCCTGGCGACCCCTGCTACTGCGCAGTCGAATTTCTCGACAACGAATTCAAGGAGCAGAACGTCGAGATTATGGCGTCCAAATCCGTAAAGGGCACATATCCGGATACCGAGCACGTGAAGTTCCGGACGCTTCCCGCCGTGACCTACGCCGGCTGCACGTTCAAGGGCAGCTACGCGCAGATCAACGACGTCGTCGCCACTGTCAGCGCGTGGGTGGAGGACAACGGCTACGACTACGCCGGTCCCATGTTCGATATCTACCACGTCAGCCCGCACGAGACGCAGAACCCCGACGAGTTTGTCACCGAGGTCTGCTTCCCGGTCAAAAAGAAGTAACGCCGCAAAAAGCTGCCGCAGACGAAACACCGTCTGCGGCAGCTTTTGATTTTACAGGTCTTTTGCCAGCTCCTCGGGAAGCGTCTGCCTGCACAGTGTCCTGTATCGCGCGCTGCCGGGCAAAAACGCCTGCGCGCCGGGAAGGCGCCCCAGCTGCGTCAGGAAGATCAGAAGCTCATGCCCCGCGCCGAAGGTATCGTACACAAAGCCCATGGCGTTGTCCAGCTGCGCGCTGCACGAAGATTCCTGCTGCAAAAGCGCCTGCCGGCAGCGCTCGGCTTCCTGCCGCAATGCCGCCAGATCGTCTGCATCGTCCAGCAGCGCGTGAAGCCTTGCTGCAAGGTGCCGCTCCCGCGCCTGCTCGCTGGGCGGCAGCACACCCAGCTCCTGTCTCAGCTGCACCGCCTTTTCACGCCTGGAGAGATTCTCCTTTGCCGCGCGAAGCGGGTCTGCTTCCTGCTGCAAGGCAGACACGAAGCTCTCCAGACTGCCGCAAAGCGCCGCGCTCTGCCGGTAATCCTCCAGTTCCCGCCGGACGGCATGCAGCAGAAATTCGACCGCTGCCAGCCGCCCGTCGAAAGACAGCTCCTGCAGCTCCGGTGCGCAGCCGCTTTGCCTGCCGGACAAAATCGGCGCAAGTGCCAGCTTTACCCGCCAGCCGGAATAGAGCTGGAAGAACGCTTCAAACGACGCGGCAATCTCCGCGTGCTGCAAAAATTCTCCGAACAGCGCGCCAGTTATCGCAAAGCCCAGCCGCTCATAGCTGCAAAGCGTCTGGGACAAATCCTCCCAGCCGCGTGCGGTTACAAAGCTTCTTCCGCGGGCAGTTCGCTCGACACGGTAAAAATGCTCCGGTTTCAGCTCCAGATAAGAAAGGACCGCCGGGTGAAGCCCCTTTGCGTGCGCGTAGTCGCGCCAAACGGGGTAGTTTTCCGAAATTTCAAGCAGCCGAACCCGGTCCATCGTGACCGTGTCGAAGCTTCTTGCCGATTCGTTGTACGCCGGCGGATTGCCTGCCGCGGCAATGACCCAGCCTTCGGGGAGCTTATGGGTTCCAAACTGCTTGCTCTGCAGCAGCTGCAGCATCGCGGGCATCAGCGTTTCCGACACGCAGTTGATTTCGTCCAGAAACAAAATGCCGGTCTGGATGCCCGTCTGTTCCATCCGCTCATAGACGTTTGCCAGAATCTCGCTCATGGTATACTCGGTGGCGGAATACGGTTTCCCGCCGAAGGTTTTCTCGCAGATCAGCGGCAGCCCCAGCGCGCTCTGGCGTGTGTGGTGGGTCATGGTATAGGACACCAGATTGATCCCCAGCTCCTGCGCCAGCTGATAGAATACCGCCGTCTTGCCGACGCCCGGAGGTCCCATGAGAAGAAGCGGTCTTTGATGTACAATCGGGATGCAGAGCGCGCCGTCCGGCGTTCTTTCGGTGTAGGCAAGCACCGTTCTCCGGATCTCTTCTTTTGCCTGTTTTATATCCATCCTTCGTCCCTCCCGGGCTTTTCCGCATCCAGTACGAGCCGTATCGCCCAGCGCGGAATGTTGATATCGTCGTAGCGGTAGCGCAGCATCACGAACGCGACGGGGTAGGCAGGCTCGCGCTCGGGAAATACGCCGTAGCCGTCGGTAAAATACAGAACGCCGCCCAGATGCGGCAGCTCTCCGCTTTCGACCAGCTCGTCGATGCGCCGCAGCGCCGGGCGAAAATCCGTGCCTCCGCCGCCATACAGCTCCAGATGGTCCAGATACCACTGAAATTCTTCGAGATTTGTCACCAGGGTGTCCTGCTGCACCTCGCAGTCGCATTGCAGGATGTGCAGCCGGAAGCGGTCGAAAAACAGCCGCTCACGCAGCAGGATATCATGGACCGCGCGCAAAAACCAGCCGGTCAGCCCGCGCGAGCAGGACGCCGACGTGTCAATCACAATCGCAAGCTCGCGAAGCTTCCGCTCCTCGGAATATTCCAGCGGCTCTATAAGCGCCACGCCGTTATAATGCTCCATGCCGTAGGCATACCACGAGTAGGAAAAGTCAGCATCGCTGACGTGCCGGTTCTCCCGCAGAACCGAAAACGCCCGCAGGAGCCCTGCAAAGCGCACATTGTTTTCCGGGCTGTCCAGAACCGTAAGCTTTACCCCCGCCGTGCCGGTGCCGATTTTCGGCTTCTCCTCCTGCATGAACGGAAGAAGTTTCTCCTTCTGCCGCCGCCAGAGCGCAGGCGCGCCCGCGCCATCCGCGCCGGAAACGGGAAGCCTTGCCTGCTCCTGTGCCGCATTCCAGAGGGCATGATCGTCCTGCGCAAAAAGCGCCCGGAGGTTTTCGCGCGAAATGGGAAAGGTTTCGTCTAACTGCGCGCAGACCGCCGAAGCGGAAAACGCCGTGCCTTTTCTGAGCGCGTAAAACGCCTTTGCCTGCGTTTCATCAAGCGTCTGCCCCAAAAGCCTTTTTGCAAGAAAGCCGACCGTCATGTCACAGGCAAGGCTCCACGCCTGCGCGTCTACTCCCCCGCGCTGCCACGGGTGCAGCAGCATCGCATGCAGCACGCTGTGAAGAAGCGTCTTTTCCGCGCCCTCCGGCAATCTTACCGCCTGCTCCAGAAACGAAATGGGCGCGTAAAAAAACCGTCCGTCGGTGCCGGTTTTCTCCCCCTCGCGCCAGTCGAGCAGCCCCAGCGCCAGCGCCAGCAGCGGCAGCCTTTCATAGAGTCTGCCGCGCAGTATCTGATAGAGTCTCGCGTCGTCTGCCATCTGCCCGCCTCCCTGCGTTTTTCTCAGTATAGCACGAAAGATTTCCATACAAAAGGAAAATCTTCTGTTTCGCGCAAAAACCGGCAAGCCGAAGGCTTGCCGGTTGAATCTCAGGACAAAATTCCGGTCGACTGCAAAAACAGCACGAACATCATGACCGGCGCAATATAGCGGATCATAATCGTGTACACGCCTCTGCGCCGGAACGTCTCGCCGTTTCGCTCCATCTCGCCGATGACGTACTGCGGCGATTTGACCCAGCCGATGAGAATTGTAGACAGCAGCGCAATGACGGCGCTCGCCGCAAGATAGATCACGGACAGAACGACGACCGTCTTTTTGCGGTCAGTATGGAAAATTTCCACACAGTTCGCCACGATGGATTCCAGCACCGAAATGCAGGAGGTCAGCGTCGCAAAAATCGCCGCGAGGAAGAACAATGCGCCCACAAACGTTCCCGCTTTTCCCATCGCGTCGAGCAGAATCTGCAAAAACCGCTCGACGGTCAAGCCCTCGACGTGCGGCGTAATAAAATACAAAAAGCCCTGCAGCCCCGTGCGCGTCACACTGTTTGCGTCCGTATTTTTGAGCGTCAGAGAATACCCGGCAATCACAACCACCAGCACCAGCAGCACCGGCATCATGAATTTCGACACCTTTTCGATGCCGCCTTCCACGCCGTTATAGACAATCAGCGCCGTCGCCGCCATAAACAAAAGCGCAAACACGACCGGCGAAACCGGCGAGGTGATAAAGCTCATAAAATAGCCGTCCTGCGCCCGATGGCAATGTCCGAAGTGAGAAGGGTAAAGCCGAAGGTCAGCACCAGCGTCAGATAGACGATCAGGAAAAGTCCGCCGCCGTCCTTTGCCGCCAGATACGGAAAGCGCCAGAGATTGCCGACGCCGACCGCGCTTCCCGCCGCCGCCAGCACAAAGCCGAGCTGCCCGGAAAAATGGTTGGATTTCTGTTTCATGATATCTGCTCCCCTTGTTCTCAATTCCCGGAATATTTCCCGGGCGCACAGGGTTTACGGTATCATAAAACGTTCTGGAAGTAAACCGCTTTTTCCTTTACGAAGCGGCAATCGTGTGATAGTATAAAAACAGCGCGAAGCGCTGCGCTTCACGCTGTCAAAGCTCTTCCGCCCGGTTAGCCGCCGTGCCTTTGCATATACTGCCCGATCTGGCGGATGACCGCCACGGCGCAGATGCCAGCCGCAAGACCGACTGCCCACTGCCCCGTGAGAAGCGCGTAATGGCGCATGTCCGCAAAGCGGTTCTGCACCAGTCCCAGCATCGCATAATACGCCGAGCCGCCGGGAACGAGCGGAATGAGCGCCGGAAGCAGGAACAGCGTCGCGGGCGTTTTTGCAATCTTCGCGGCAATTTCACTGTAGGTCGCGGCAAACGCGCCCACCAGGACAAGCAGATAAAACACGCTCTGCACCCGGTCCTTTAACAGCAGATAGAGCAGCCAGCTGAGCATGCCGCCGACGGACGCGGGAATGATTTTTTTCACCGGCACGTTCATCAGCAGGCAGTAGCCCACGGTGGAAAACAGCGCCGTCAGTAAATTTCCGACCATCTCTTACACCCCAAACAGATAGATTGCGCTGCCGAAGCCGATGGCGAGCATCAGCGCAAGAAGCAGCGACTCGAACATGCGCAAAAGCCCCGAGACCGTGTGCCCGACAAGCATGTCGCGCACCGCGTTCGTCAGCGCCGCGCCCGGAATGAGCAGCATAATGACGCCGATGGAAATTTTATCGACGTCCAGCGCCGGCACCTGCCGCCAGACGAACCAGATGAAGCTGCCCGAGACAAAACCGACCAGCACTTGGAAAAACGCGGCGTTGCGGAACACGGGCTGTACCTGCCGCTGCATGAAGCAGACCATCGCGCCGACGAAGGCGGCAAGGATGCTGTCTGCCCAGGAGCCGCCGAAAAAGAGCGTAAAGCTCAGCGCCGTCACAACGCTTCCCAGATACAGCGTCTGCACCTTCGGCTTCTCTCGGTCGATTTTTTTCAGCTCCGCACGAAATTCCGCCGCGCTCACCGGCTCGGTACAGATGCGGCGGCTGAGGGCATTGAGCCGTTCGAGCTTGACAAAGTCAAACGACGACGCTTTGTTGATGCGGCGCGTCTGTGTCAGCTCCACGCCGTCTTCAAACAGAATCGTCAATACAATATCGGATGTGATGGCAAAGATGTCTATCTTCTTTGCACCGTAGGCTCTTCCAAGCCGCGTCATGGTGTCTTCCACGCGGTTGATTTCCGCGCCGCACAGCAGCAGCATCTGCCCCATGTCCAGAAGACCATGCAAAATCTGATCGTGCGCTTCCATCGCGCACCTCCTTCATAAGATAATCGTTCCAAGGCAGACATTGTAACAGAACATTGCCATTTGTCAAGACAGAATCGCGCCGCGCGCGACGGAGGTTTTTTATGAATTATGCCAATATCAAATCCTGCGACATCGCAAACGGTCCCGGCGTGCGCGTGAGCCTGTTCGTCTCCGGCTGCACACACCACTGCAAGGACTGCTTCAACGAAGAGGCGTGGGACTTTTCCTACGGCGAGCCGTTCACCGACGAGGTCTCCGACCGCCTGCTTGCCATGCTCTGCCCCGATTATATCCGGGGCATCACCTACCTCGGCGGCGAGCCGTTCGACCCGCACAATCAGGAATCGCTGCTGCTGCTCTCGCGCAGAATCCGGCAGGAGCTTCCGGAAAAGTCCATCTGGGCGTTCACAGGCTATGTCTACGGCGGGAATCTTCCGATGCTCCCCGGCATAACGCAGGCGCTTTTGGAGCATCTGGACGTTCTGGTAGACGGTCCGTTCATTGCCGCGCAGAAAAATCTCTCGCTGCGCTTCCGGGGCTCGAGCAACCAGCGCCTGATTGATATGCCGAAAACACTCGCCGCCGGAACAGTCGTTCTCTGGGACGAAAGACAATAAGGACAGGAGAAGCTTATGCCGAAAATCAAGATTCATTATTTTTCCCCGGACGCACCGCGGCTGCAGCTGACCAAAACGGGCGACTGGATCGATCTTTACTGCGCGCAGGACATGACGCTGCACGCGGGGGACTTTGCGCTCGTGCCGCTCGGCGTTTCGATGCAGCTGCCCGAGGGCTATGAGGCGCGGACCGCGCCGCGCTCGTCGACCTTCAAGCGCTGGGGGCTTCTGCAGGCAAACTCCGTCGGCGTGATCGACAACAGCTACTGCGGCACGAACGACGAGTGGAAGCTCCCCGTCTACGCCACGCGTGACACGACGCTTGAAAAGGGCGACCGCATCTGCCAGTTCCGCATTTTCGAGGTCCAGCCTGCCATCGAGTTTGAAGAGTGCGACACGCTGTCTGACACGGACCGCGGCGGCTTCGGCTCGACCGGTCGAAAGTAAAAACGCCCCCGGCGCAGCTCAAAACCAGCTGCGCCGGGGTGTTGTTACTGCGCAAGAAGCGTGACGCTCATGCAGATCGGATTATGGTCAGAGTAGGCAAAGCCGGTGGACACGACCTCGCTGTCCGTCACTTCGACATTCGGCGAAACCAGAAAGCCGTCGACCGACAACACCAGCTGCCCGTCGTGATACGGACCGTCCGCGTTGCGGACCGTGGGGACCGCGCCGTCTTTTCCCTGCGGCGCAATGAGCCGGATATCGGTTTTCTCCAGCAGATCAAAGCGAAGCGGCTGCGCCCAGGTGTAGTCCTCGGTGGAAACGCCGAAATATGCTTCGCTGCCACCCTCCAGCAGATCCTTATTGAAGTCTCCGCCGCCAATGACGTAGTTTCCCGCTTCATACTCCGCCTGCATGTCGGAGAGCAGCAGTTCCAGCTGCTCGTCGGCAATTTTCCCGTCGGAGGTGTAGGCAGACAGGTGCAGATTATACAGGCACAGCGCTTTCCCGTTCGAGACCGGAATTTTCGATACGCTGTAGCACCGGTCCAGATCGAGAAGCTTCGTCACGCCCGTCTCGACCGGCAGGCTCCTTCGCACCGCGCTGCGGATACCGAGCTTTGATGTTGTCAGCAGCCCGGAATTCGACGCGCCGTGCGGCTGCGTGATGGGGTAAAACAGATACGCCGAATGGTAGTTCACGGCAAAGACGCTGTCTGTAGAAACGTCCAGACCGTCAAACGTGCGAAGCTTCAACGCCTCGTCGACATGGTAGCTCCGGTCGGAGTCGAAGTCGACCTCCTGCAAAAGCATCAGGTCTGCATCCTGCGCCGCGGCAGTTTCTCCGATGGCGTCGAGATTCTTTTTCAGCCGGTCTCTGGACCAGGCGCGCGACTCCGTGCCGCCGTCCATGAAAAAGCCGAAATCCTCTTCATACGCGCCGAAGCCGATGTTCCAGCTGAGGATTTTATAGTCCGTCTCTGGCTCGGCAGTCTGGACGCCGCTGCTTCCGTGTGTGACGCTCAGCTCCTGGTTGTCTTCGATGCGCGAATAGGTTCCGAAGACGTAGCCTACATAGCAAAGCACGGCTGCCAGCACCGCCAGCAGCAGAATTCCAGCAATTTTCAAGACTCTTTTCAAGTCCTTCGCCTCCTGTTTGTTCTTCTTTTTGTATCATACCCGATTGCGCGCAAAAATGCAATCCGTCTCGCGTGTGCAGAACTTCAATTTTAAGAATTATTCTTAAAATAGTTCTGGCTTTTTTTCGCGGCATGTGGTATGCTATGGACAGAAGCAAACAGCCCCTGGCTGATCCATGAATTTCAGGAGGAATGCATATGTATTGTGTCAAAAAAATGACCGAGGATCTCTACTGGGTCGGTGCAAGCGACCGGCGTCTGGCGCTCTTTGAAAACGTCTATCCCATCTCGCGCGGCGTGAGCTACAACTCCTACCTGCTGCTCGATGAAAAGACTGTCCTGCTGGACACTGCCGACAGCTCCGTGAGCGGCATCTTCTTTGAAAATGTCGAGCACGTGCTGAACGGACGCCCGCTCGACTACCTGATCGTCAACCACATGGAGCCGGACCACTGCGCGCTGATGCAGGATCTGGTCCTGCGCCATCCGGATGTGAAGATCGTCTGCAACAAAAAGACGCTGGCAATGATCAAGAACTTTTTCACGTTCGACATCGACGCGCGCGCCGTCATTGTCGGCGAGATGGACACGCTCTGCACCGGCAGGCACACCTTTGCCTTCGTCATGGCGCCGATGGTCCACTGGCCCGAGGCGATGGTCTCCTACGACGTGACCACGAAGACACTCTACTCTGCCGACGCCTTCGGCACCTTCGGCGCGCTCAACGGCAACCTGTACGCGGACGAAGTGAACTTCCAGACCGAATGGCTCGACGATGCCCGCCGGTATTATACCAACATCGTCGGCAAATACGGCACGCAGGTACAGGCGTTACTCAAGAAGGCTACGACGATTGAAATCGAAACCATCTGCCCGCTGCACGGACCCGTGTGGCGCAAGGACATCGGCTGGTTTATCGACAAATACGTCCACTGGGCAACCTACAAGCCCGAGCAGCAGGCAGTCGTGATTGCCTATGCCTCCGTCTACGGCAACACCGAAAACGCGGCGAACATTCTTGCCTCGAAGCTTGCCGACCTCGGCGTGCGCGATGTGAAGATGTACGACGTGTCCGCAACGCACCCGAGCTTCATCGTCTCCGAGTGCTTCCGCGCCAGCCACCTGGTCTTCTTCTCCACAACCTATAATGCCGGCATGTTCGTGAACATGGAAAATCTGGTCCATGACATTGTGAACCACAACCTCCAGAACCGGACCATCGCGCTGGTTGAAAACGGCTCCTGGGCGCCCACGGCGGGCGGTCTCATGCGTGCGGAGTTCCAGAAGCTCAAAAACTGCACGATTCTGGACGAGGGTCTGACCATCAAGTCCTCGCTCAAGGAAGCGCAGCTTTCGCAGATGGACGCGCTCGCGCAGGCGATCTATGACAGCATGGACCATCCCGCGCCCGCGGTCCACGAGGATGCCAAGCCCGTCGAGCAGAACGCGATGTTCTCCCTTTCCTACGGGCTTTACGTTCTCACCGCGCGCGACGGCGAAAAGGACAACGGCTGCATCATCAACACCGTCATGCAGCAGACCGACACGCCCAAGCGCATCAGCATCACCGTCAACAAGGCAAACTACACCTGCAATATGATCAAAAAGACGGGTGTGTTCAATGTCTCCGTTCTCTCGCAGGACGCGCCGTTTGCCATGTTCCAGCACTACGGCTTCCAGTCCGGGCGCGATGTTGACAAGTTTGCCGACGCGAAGACGACCCCGCGCGCCATCAACGGCGTCTGCTACGTCCCCGCCTGCACGAAGGCGTTCCTGTCCGGCAAGGTTATCCAGACCATTGAGTTTGAGACGCATATTCTGTTCATCGCCGACGTAACCGAGGCGCGCGAGCTGTCGAACGTCCCTGCCATGACCTACAGCTACTACTTTGAAAACGTCAAGCCGAAGCCTGCCGCGCTCGCCGAGCAGAAGGGCTGGGTCTGCAAGATCTGCGGCTACGTCTATGAGGGTGAGCAGCTGCCTGCCGATTTCATCTGCCCGCTGTGCAAGCACGGCGCGGAGGATTTTGAAAAGCTAGGCTAACGCCCGCCTGCCAAAAAGCAGGGGCTTTTTGGCAAAAAGAATGCACCTCGTCTGCGCGCAGAATTTTGCCCCAACGGGGCAAAATTCCACACTTGCGAGGTGAGCAGTATGTTTCCGGTCGGCGAAGCCGCCGGATAACATAAATTTCCATTTTATTTCGCGTCTGCGGACGCGAAACACTGCGAGGCTTTTTCCGTCATGGGTTTCTCAAACATATTTTGAAAGGATTGTATTGTCATGCGAGTATTAGAGCAGCTGGAACCGAAGAATGTCCTGTCCTTTTTTGAAGATCTGTGCGCCATCCCCCACGGCTCGGGCAACACAAAGGCAATCAGCGACTACTGCGTGAAGTTTGCAGAAAGCCGCGGTCTGGAGGTCCATCAGGATGGGCTTAACAACGTCGTCATCGTCAAGCCCGCAACGCCTGGCTATGAAGCCGCTCCCACGGTGATCGTGCAGGGACATCTTGACATGGTCGCAGAAAAGACGCCCGACAGCCCCATCAACTTCCTGACCGACGGGCTGGAGCTGGAGGTAGACGGTGACTTTATCCGCGCGAAGGGCACAACGCTCGGCGGCGACGACGGCATTGCCGTTGCGATGGCACTGGCGGTCCTGGACGCGAAAGACCTCGCGCACCCGAGGCTTGAATGCCTGTTTACCATCGACGAGGAAACCGGCATGGACGGCGCGGTCGGCTTCGACGCCTCCATTCTGCAGGGCAAGCGGCTTCTCAACATCGACTCCGAGGAAGAAGGCATCCTGACCGTCAGCTGCGCGGGCGGCGCGCACGCGGCAGTCCGGATTCCCATGACGGCAAACGAATGTGCGCTCGATTCCGCCGAAATCCGGATTTCCGGTCTCAAGGGCGGTCACTCCGGCGCGGAGATCGACAAGGGTCGTGCAAATGCAACCATCACGCTCGGGCGCGTGCTGCAGGCGCTGGTCGACGAGCTGGAGGTACGCCTTGTCTCGGCAGAGGGCGGTCTCAAGGATAACGCCATCCCGAACGCCGCGCGCGCCGTCATCGCACTGGAAGACGGAAAGCTTCCCCGCGCGCAGGAAATCTGCGCCGAGCTGCAAGATACGTTCCGCAGGGAATACGCCGCTGCAGACCCCGACGTCACCGTCACCTTCACACCGGGCAGCGTCGCTTCTCAGGCGCTGACGCTGCGCGACACGAAGAAGGTCTGCTGCTTCCTGGGGCTTTACCCCAACGGCATCGAGTCGATGAGCATGGACATTCCGGGTCTGGTGCAAACCTCCTGCAACCTCGGCATTTTCAAGGTCAACGGCTCGGGTCTCGAGGACTCCGGCTCCGTCCGAAGCTCGATTGCAAGCCGCAAGCAGCTGCTGCTGCGCAGAATCGGGCTTCTTGCCGAAGGGCTCGACGGCACGCTGCGCGTTTCGGGGGAATACCCCGCGTGGGAATACCGCCGCGAGTCTCACCTGCGCGACGTGATGTGCAAAGTCTACAAGGACCAGTACGGGCAGGACATGAAGGTCGAGGCAATCCACGCAGGTCTCGAGTGCGGTCTGTTCTGCGGCAAGATTCCGGGGCTTGACGCCGTCTCCTTCGGTCCCAATCTTTATGACATTCACACGGTCAAAGAGCACATGTCCATCTCGTCCGTGCAGCGCGTTTACGCCTATCTCTGCGCCGTCTTGCAGGCGCTGAAGGATTAAACAAGTTTTCCGAAGTCTATCCCGAAATTCTTTCCGGCATTCCAAATCCCGCCCGGACGCATGTCCGGGCGGGATTTTTATCCGAATTTCTTCTATTGTTTTTATTTGATTCACAATTTTTACAAAATTGACGGTATAATAAATTTTATACAACGCGCGGAGGAGGGAATTGCACATGACAAGAGATCCGTATGAGGTACTCGGCGTCTCGCGCGGCGCGAGTGAAGACGAGATCAAGCAGGCATACCGCCGCCTTGCCAAGCAGTACCACCCGGACCTCCATCCGGGCGACGCCGCCTGCGCAAAGAAGATGAACGAGATCAACGAGGCATACGACCTGCTCAAAAATCCGCAGGCATATCAGGCATATCGCCAACAGCAGCAGCAAAGCGCCTATCAGCAGGCATACCGCCAGCAGCAGTCGGCGTATCAGCAGCAGAACCAGCAGTATTACGATCCGTTTGGCTTCTGGACCTCGCAGACAGGCTCTCAGGACGGTCAGGACCCGAACCAGCACTACTACCGCTACACCTACACCTATCAGCCCGGCAGCCGCTCGGACCAGAATGAGCAGAACACGCAGTATCAGTGGACCTATCGCCGCCCGCGCAGCGGCGGAATTTTCCGCAAGATCATCGGCGCGTACCTTCTTTTGCAGCTGCTCGGCTGGCTCTTCACCAGCTGCGCCTACAGCGCGTATCCGTCCTATTACTACGGCTATTCCAACCAGCCCGACTCCGGCTATTCCGATACCTATAACCAGCCGTCCTCCGGCAGCTACAATTCGTATGGCTTCGGCAGCGGCAGGCAGAGCTGAAAGGTGGGCGTTTCTATGAGTCTGTTTACCAAAAAGCAGCCGCCCGCGCCGGACCTTCGTCTGGAGGCGCTGGAGGCAGAGTATAAAAACTATCGCCGCCGCACGCAGGACGCGCGCGAGACGGCTTATCAAGACGCGCAGCGCAAAACTGTTCTTGCGTTTCTGCCTCTCTACGACGATCTGGAGCGTGCGCTCTCGGCGCCCTGTCAGGACGCCGCCTACCGCAAGGGCATCGAGCTGATGATGCAGAACCTGCTTTCGATTCTCGCCGGTCTCAAGGTCCAGCCCATGCAGTCGCTCGGCAAATGCTTCAACCCCGACTATCACGAGGCGGTGTCTCATGTGACGGACGAGACGGCTGCCGAGGAGCGCATTGTGCAGGTCGTGCAGACCGGTTTTACGATGGACGAAGAGGTCCTGCGGCACGCAAAGGTCGTCGTCGCGAACTGACCGGTTCTCTGCCCCGCAGAGCAGAATTTTTCAAGTATTTTGAAGGAGCGTTTCACGTATGTCCAAAATCATCGGTATTGACCTCGGCACCACAAATTCCTGCGTTGCCGTGATGGAAGGCGGCGAGCCTGTCATCATCCCCAACGCGGAAGGCGGCAGAACCACGCCGTCGGTGGTCGCTTTTTCCAAGACCGGTGAGCGGATGGTCGGAAGCCTTGCCAAGCGGCAGGCTGTTACCAACCACGACCGCACCATTTCCTCCATCAAGCGCCAGATGGGCACCAACTACCGGGTGAACATCGACGGGCATAAATATACCCCGCAGGAAATCTCCGCCATGATTCTGCAGAAGCTGAAGGCAGACGCGGAAAGCTATCTTGGAGAGCCTGTCACAGAGGCGGTCATCACCGTTCCGGCGTATTTTACCGACGCGCAGCGGCAGGCAACCAAGGACGCAGGCAAGATTGCGGGGCTGAACGTACAGCGCATCATCAACGAGCCGACGGCAGCAGCGCTTGCCTATGGCATTGACAAGGAGCAGAGCCAGAAGATCATGGTCTATGATCTCGGCGGCGGCACGTTCGACGTATCCATTCTCGACATTTCCTCCGGCGTCATTGAGGTTCTCGCCACAGCGGGCAACAACCACCTCGGCGGCGACGATTTTGACCAGTGCATCATGGACTATCTGGTCTCCGAGTTCAAGCGCGAAAATAAAATCGATCTTTCGCGCGACCCCGTCGCCATGCAGCGCGTGCGCGAGGCGGCAGAAAAAGCAAAGATTGAGCTGTCAAGCATGACGCAGACCTCGGTCGAGCTGCCGTACATCGCCGTCTCGAAGTCGGGTCCTGTTCACATGGACATCCCGCTCACGCGGGCAAAGTTCAACGACCTGACCTCCCAGCTTGTCCAGGCGACCAAAGCGCCTGTCAATCAGGCAATCAACGACTCCGGCATCACCATCTCGCAGATCAGCAAGGTCCTGATGGTGGGCGGCTCGAGCCGCATCCCCGCCGTTCAGGAGCTGGTCAGCCAAATCACCGGCACCGCGCCCTTCAAGGGCATCAACCCCGACGAGTGCGTCGCCATGGGCGCGTGCCTGCAGGCGGGCGTTCTATCCGGCAGCGTGAAGGGGCTGCTGCTACTGGACGTCACGCCGCTGTCTCTCGGCATCGAAACCCTCGGCGGTGTCTGCACAAGGGTCATTGAGCGCAACACGACCCTTCCCATCCGCAAAAGTCAGATCTTCACAACCGCGTCGAGCTTCCAGTCCTCGGTCGATATCCACGTTCTGCAGGGCGAGCGCCCGATGGCGCGGCAGAACAAGGAGCTCGGCAGATTCCAGCTCACCGGGATCCGAAGAGCGCCGCGCGGCGTGCCGCAGATCGAGGTCACATTCTCCATCGACGCCAACGGCATTGTGAACGTCTCGGCAACCGATCTCGACACCGGCAAAGCGCAGGCAATCACCATCACCGCAACCTCCAACATGAGCCGCGAGGAAATCGACCGCGCCGTACGCGATGCGCAGCAGTATGCCGCCGAAGACGAAAAGCTCAAGGCGGAAGCGACCGCAAAGGACCGCTGCGAGCATCTGCTCTACCGCGCCTCCGGTGCAAAACCGGCAGACAAGGAGCAGAAAGCGGTAATTGCAGACGCCGTCAAAAATGTCCGCCGCGCCATCAAATCGCGCGACCCTGCGCAGATGGTCTCGAGCGCCGACGTGCTGGAGCAGCTTCTTTCGCAGGCGGGCATCGACATGAACGCGCAGGACAATTTTCAGGGTTCCTATGAAAACCCGAACGACAGCTTCGAAGACGACGCCATGGACGCGGATTTTGAGTCGGTCGACGATTAAAACAGCGACAGGGATATGGATGCTTCCGGTCGGAAAGCCGCCGGATAACATGGTTTTTCATTTTATTTCGCCCTGCGGGGCGAAACTCTACGAGGTTTTTTGACAAGCCGAAAAGCCCGCAGCTGCAAAGCAGCTGCGGGTTTTGATTGTTTTTCGGTTCACGACACGTCCATCCACTTGACGGAGTTATCGATTCTCGCAAAAGTGATGTTGAAGCAGCGGCCGCCGGGCGTTAGGATATCGAGCGTATAGAAGCTGTCGGCAACGAAGGAAAGCGTCGCCGTGCCGCCGGACGGGTCTGCCCAGCCGTAAATTTCCTGTACGGCCCACTTTTTAAGCGTCGTATCATAGGCCGGCATCTTGGAGAAAACGGACTGCATCGCCTCTCCGAGCGCAATGCCGCGCGCTGCCGGAAGCGCGGAGGTAATGCCGGTCGATGTGTCCTCCGCGAAGCGGAAGCTGATATTGTGCAGACGCATAACGAGGTTTTCATCGTAGTGAAAATCGTACATAACGCCGAGTCTCTCCATGCCTATACCCGCCATGGTGTCGGACCACACCTGATTGGGCGTTCCGATCAGCGCGAGGACTGTATTATAGTCCATGCCGATCTCCACGCCGTTTTCAAGCACCATCTCATAGTCCTGAATGGGGCTCGCATTCGTCACCGGTGAAAAAGCCGCGTCCGCGTTCTGCGAACGAAGCGAAATCGGTTCTCCGTCCGGCTTTGTCAGTGTGAGCGTACCGTAACCCGAAAGCAGGCTGTGCATCTCCGCCGCGTTCGGCGTGTAGGTAAGCATAGCTTTTTCCTTTGTGTCGGGGTCGACCGCCGTGAGCGTCACCTCGCCCTGTTCGTTCTGCGACAGCGTCCAGTTCGTCGTAAAGTCAAACCCGTTTGCAACATTCTCCGGCCACGCGTCAAAGCCGAAGCGTTCGGCGTCTTTTCCCTCCAGCGCAGCGGCAAAGACCTGCTTCGCGTTGGTGAGCGCCTGCGCGTTGGTCATCGGCTCGCACTTCGTCATATTCAGGCGCAGCGCGGGCTTTGACCGCATCACCGCGACCGAAAAGCCCATGAGCGGCGCATATTCGTCGAAGTATGCCTCGTCCCCCTGCAGCGCATGCCAGCTTGCAAATTGGATATACTCCGCCAGCATGTCCGAGAGCCAGCGATAACTGTCGCTGTCCCAGCAAAAGGTCTCGTCTTTCAGCGTGTCTTTGAGCAGGCAGTACAGAAGCGTCGTGCGCGAGGTGTCGTCACTGTAGCACTCCAGCGCCGCCGTGTTTTCCAGCAGCTCCGGCAGAACGAGCGCAATAACTTCCTCCGGCCGCTGCCGGAGCTTTTTATACGCCGCGCGGTGCTCAACCGTATAATCCTGATAGAATGCGTCCGCTTTTTCAATCGGCTGCAAAAATGCCTCCAGCAGCTCTTCGGTTGTCTGCTCTGGCGCCATTGCCTGCGCAGTGCCGGCTGCCTCGCCTTTCATCACCGGCGCGCTCTGCAAGGACGCAGTCTCGCCCTGCCCCAAGTCCGCCTCGTCCTGTTTAAACGTCGACTGCAAAGGAGCCGCCGGAAGCGCGGGGCGGCGCGATTTTCTTGCGCAGCCCGTGAGCCCTGCCAAAAGCACCAGCGTGAGCAGCGCAGCAGCTAGTCTTTTTTGTTTCATAGCGTCCCTCCGGGAAGTTCTGCCCTTATCATAGCAGGTTTTTGTGCAAAAAGGCATGGTTTTCCGGTAAATTAAGGATTTTTAAGAAATAGAAAACGTGCGATACGTTTCGCCGGTTTCGAGATTCTTCCACGAGAAGGCGCCGTCTTCATAGATCATATAGCTGTGGGGCGAGTTTTCCTTCGGAATGGACACCGAGCCGGGATTCAGATACGTAAAATCGCCGCAGTCCTCGCAGGCGGGCACATGCGTGTGCCCGTGCAGCAGAATATCGCCCTTCGCAAACGGCAGCGGATGCGCCTTGTTGATGGCATGTCCGTGCGTCAGATAGACCGCCCTGCCGCCAAGCAGCAGAAAGCCGTAGTCCGCGAGCACCGGGAACGGCAGCACCATCTGGTCGACCTCGCAGTCGCAGTTGCCGCGCACGCAGAGAATTCTATCTTTCAGCGGCGTGAGCTTCGCGATCACCTGCTTCGGGGCATACTCCCGCGGCAGATCGTTTCTCGGTCCGTGGTAAAGAATGTCGCCGAGAAACATCAGCCGCTCGGGCTGCTCGGTTTCAAACGCTTCGAGCATGCGCGCGCACCAGTAATCGGAGCCGTGCAGGTCGGACGCAATCATCAGTTTCATATCGGGGTTCCTCCTTGGGACTCGTTCTTTTTGTACGCTCTATTTTACCGCAGGAACGCCAAAAAGAGAAGTGTCGTTTTTCCGTTTTTTTGTCCGGTTCGGAGAATTCTTCTCTTCGCTGCTTTGTCACAATTTACACTTGATTTTGTTCCTTCAGCGCCGTAGAATATCCGTATATTTTGAAATTTTTACAGGTTGCGCGTATATTACGCGCAGAAAAGGAGGATGCAGACATGAATGAGACCGCCAATCGGATTCCTGCCCTGTTCGGCAGCTGTGTATTTAACGAGGAGACGATGCAGCAGTACATCCAGCCCGCTGCCATGGACGCCTGGCGCTCGTGTCTGCAGGAAGGCAAAGCGCTGACGCTTGCCGTTGCCAACGACATTGCCGACGGCATGAAGGCATGGGCGCTGGAGCAGGGCGCGACGCACTTTACCCACTGGTTCCAGCCCATGACCGGCTTCACCGCCGAAAAGCACGACAGCTTCATCTCCCCTGCCGGTCACGGCACGATTGTCATGGAGTTTTCCGGCAAGGAGCTGGTACGCGGCGAGCCGGATGCCTCGTCGTTCCCGTCGGGCGGACTGCGCGCGACGTTCGAGGCAAGAGGCTACACCGCCTGGGACCCCACCGCCTACGCCTTCATCAAGGACGGTACACTCTATATTCCGACCGTCTTCTTCTCCTACTCCGGAGAAGCGCTTGACAAAAAAACGCCGCTGCTGCGCTCGATTGACGCGGTCAGCCGTCAGGCGGTGCGGATTCTTCGCCTGTTCGGCGACACAAAGACGCGGAAGGTCATCGCAAACGTCGGACCCGAACAGGAATATTTCCTGATCGACAAGGAGCTTTATCTCAAGCGCGAAGATCTTCGCATGTGCGGCAGGACGCTCTTCGGCGCGAAACCCCCGAAGGGACAGGAGCTGGACGATCACTACTACGGCTCCATCCGCCCGCGCGTGACCGCCTACATGCAGGACCTGGATGAAGAGCTCTGGAAGCTCGGCATCTACTCCAAGACCAAGCACAATGAGGTTGCCCCCAGCCAGCACGAAATGGCGCCCGTGTACTGCGACTGCAACACCGCGTGCGATCAGAATCAGCTGACGATGGACATCATGAAAAAGGTTGCCGACCGGCACGATCTTGTCTGCCTGCTGCATGAAAAGCCCTTTGCGGGCGTCAACGGCTCCGGCAAGCACGACAACTGGTCGCTTGCCACAGACTCCGGTGAAAACCTCTTTGCCCCCGGCAAGACGCCGAGCCAGAACGCGCAGTTTTTGCTGTTCCTGACCGCCTTCATCGAAGGCGTCGACGAGTATCAGGAGCTTCTGCGCTCCACGGTTGCTTTCGCCGGAAACGATCACCGTCTCGGCGCGCAGGAAGCGCCGCCTGCCGTCATCTCCATCTATCTCGGAGACGAGCTGAGCGATGTCATCGACTCCATCGTCGGCGAGACCGACTACACCGACCGCAAAAAGGGCGCGCTGCGCATCGGCGTCGACGTGCTCCCCACCATTCCGCAGGACACGACCGACCGCAACCGCACGTCGCCGCTCGCCTTCACGGGCAACAAATTTGAGTTCCGCATGCTCGGCTCGAGCCAGTCGATTTCGGGTCCCAACATCGTCCTCAATACCATCATGGCAGAGGAGCTGAAAAAATACGCCGACGCGCTCGAAGGCGCGCAGGATTTTGAAGCGGCGCTGCATGCGCTCATCCGGGACGCACTGCGCGCACACCGCAGAATCCTCTTCAACGGCAACGGCTACGAAGGCAGCTGGCTGGAGGAGGCAAAGCGCCGCGGGCTTGCAAACCTCGCCTCCACCGCAGACGCACTGCCTGCCTTCATTCTGGAAAAGAACATCGACCTTCTGTCGCGGCATGGCGTGTTCAGCCGCAGCGAAATGCTGGCGCGGCATGAGATTCACATGGAGAACTATTCCAAGGTCATCAAGATCGAAGCGTCCACGCTCATTGACATTGTCCAGCACACGCTGTTAAACGCCGCAACGGCGTATACGCGCGACCTTTGCACCGCGATTCTGCAGAAAAAAGCTGCCCTGCCGGGCGATACCTGCCGGGTGGAGTCCGCGCTTGCCGCGTCCGTAAGCCGTCTGGGCGAGGACCTGCTCGACCGCTGCGCCGCGCTCAAAACCGCGCTCGACACCATGCCCAAAACGCTCGACGCCGAGGGCGAAATGCACTACTGCCACGATCAGCTTGTGCCTGCCATGGGCAAGGTCCGCGAGACCATCGACCACATGGAAACGCTCGTTGCCAGCTCCTACTGGCCCGTGCCGACGTACTGTGACCTTCTCTTTTCCGTCTGAAAGCTAACGCTTTCAGACGGAATGGGCTGCGCCTCGACTGCGGGCGCGAAACTCTGCAAGGCAAACATAGAAATCCCCGCCGATATTTGCTGCCCCCTGACAGGGATAACAACGTTGGCGGGGGATACCCGGCTGGTGTTTCAGGCACCAGCCGGGTTTCCTATTGGTGTATAGCCGGGAATGGTTCAGGATACCATTGGGATTTCTTTATGTTGTTCCGGTTTTGCTGTTTGTCTGTTCTCCATGCA
>CEAB01069400.1_pt1 | contig 20119 bp, 19 predicted proteins | sample 557651 | NCBI WGS metagenome assembly CEAB01 (sample SAMEA3182046, study PRJEB8094) | gut metagenome | biome: human; feature: gut; material: Stool; isolation source: human stools | place: Canada | collected 2011-11-15
TGGCAGGGGATGAGGGATTCGAACCCCCGCAAACGGAGTCAGAGTCCGGTGTGCTACCGTTACACAAATCCCCTAAATTGCCGCAGCGCCGAAACGCAAGTATTATTATAGCGGGCTTGGCGCATTTGTCAAGCGTTATTTTTCAAAAATCAGCAAAAGCCGCAAATTTTTCCGCGCCGGCTTTTCCCTTTCCCGGGAGCTTTTTCCGCGCGCTGCGGCAAAACCGGCGGCTGCGTGCGGCATTTCAGCTTTTGACAAGGAAATCCGTCTTGTTTTTACTAGCCGGGTCCATGCGTGGAATTGCCCGCGCTGCGCCATATTAAGCTTCGAGAACAGCATCTGGGAGAGGATTTTGCGGGATGAAACAAAAATTTCCGAACCTGCGCCGGGGTCTTACGGCGCTTGTTCTATCGCTTCTGCTCTGCGCGCAGGCGCTTGCCGCCATGCCGGAGTATCTGGTTCCCGGCGGCAGCACCGCCGGCATCAAGCTCTACACGGGCGGTCTTCTGATTACCGCTCTGGACGAGGACGCACCGGCGCAGCGCGCCGGGCTGCGCGCGGGCGATACCATTTTAAAAATAGACGGCGCTTGCGTCTCGTCCGCAGCGGACGCCGTCCGGCAGCTCTCCGGCGGAAAGAGCGTGCGACTTCTGGTTCAGCGCGGGCAAAAACAGGCAGAGTTTTTCCTGACACCGGAGAAGACGCAGCAGGGCTACCGCCTTGGCGTATCGGTGCGCGACAACATTTCCGGCATCGGCACCATTACCTTCTACGACCCCGAAACCGGTGTCTGCGGCGCGCTGGGGCACGGCGTCACCGGTCTTTCCGGTACGCAGCCGCTTGCCGCCACCGGCGGCATTCTGGTGCCTTCCGTCGTATCCGGCGTCAAAAAAGGCGTGCGCGGCACGCCGGGCGAGCTGCACGGGAGCTTCGACGTTTCGACGGCGCTCGGCTCTGTCTCGCAGAACGAAACGCACGGCATTTTCGGAACGCTGAACGCTTCGCCTGCGCACGAGGCGGTGCCGGTCGCAGACAGCACGCAGGTCCACACCGGCGCGGCGACGATTCTTGCAAACGTCGACGGCGCGGAGGTCACGGAATATTCTGTGCGCATCGATCGGCTTTATCCGCAGGCGGAAAACGGACGCAATCTTCTGATTACCGTCACCGACGAGCGTCTGCTCGAAAAAACCGGCGGCATTGTCCAGGGCATGTCTGGAAGCCCCATTCTGCAGGACGGCAGACTCGTCGGCGCGGTCACGCATGTGCTGGTCAACCGCCCCGAGCAGGGCTACGGCATTTTCATGCAGACCATGCTCTCGCAGTGCGACGCTTACCGGTAAGCAATTTCCGGGAGGCTTACAGCCTCCCGGGATTCTTCTTACAGCTCTTTGGACGCTGCCTTTTCTGCACGCTCCTTTGCCGCCTTTTCCTTGTTGTGCTTCGCGATTTCCATCATCTGCTCATACATCTGATCGCCCACGCACTTTCTGGCGTATTTGCACCACTGCACGCAGCTGAGCATGTCGTTGTAGATCACAAAGCCGCACTTGTCGCAGACCACCTCGGTGTCGGTTGAAAATACTTCAACCGGGTTCCCGCACTGCGGGCAGATTTTTTCCGCAATGGAGATCTCTTTCGATTTGCTCTGACAGCCGGAATACAGCATAACGCTGCCCTCCTTCCGTATCGGGCTTACAACCTGTGTTGGGAGCCCGCTTGTTTTCTTACTTGTAGTATAGTATAATACGGCGTGTCAAGCTGTTTGATTTCCAACAAAGGGGTTTGTTTTTATGGAAAACTATCTGCCGCTGCTGCAAAAATCGCCGCTGTTTGCCTCCATGGAGCCGCAGCAGATCACGTCCGTGCTGCACTGCGTGGGCGCCGTCGTGCGCGAGGCAGGCGCGGGTGAATACATCCTTCGCGCCGGAGACCGGACGCAGGCGATGGGGCTGCTGCTCTCCGGTTCGGCGTTTGCCGTGCAGGACGATCTCTGGGGGCAGCGGAACATCATGGGAAAGATTCTCCCGCCCGGCACCTTCGCCGAGCCTTTTGCCGCAACGCCCGGCGCGGTCTTAAATGTCAGCGTCGTCGCAAGCGTGCCTTCCAAAGTCATGTTTCTGAACATCCAGCGGATTACCACCGTCTGCTCGGAGACCTGCCCGCAGCACGCGCTGCTGATCCGGAATCTTGTCTCGGTGCTGGCGCGGAAGAATCTGCAGCTGAACGACAAGATCACCCACATGAGCAAGCGCCGCACGCGCGAGAAGCTGCTGTCGTATCTCTCGTCGGAATCTCTGCGCCAGGGCAGTCTGGAATTTGACATTCCCTTCGACCGCCAGCAGCTGGCAGACTATCTGTGCATTGAGCGTTCGGCGATGTCCGCCGAGCTTTCGCGCCTGCAGAAAGACGGTCTTCTTGCCACCGAGCGCAGCCATTTCCGCCTGATCGCGCCTTTCTCCCCGGACGTATCCGGCTCTTAACACGACCTTGCGCCCGCGCTTCCTTCTTTAACGCCATTTTAACGTTCTTTCGCGGTATAATGACACCCGAAATCGGCCGCGACGCGGCTTTGGAAGAAGGAGAAAAAAAGATGTTTCTGATTAACCAGGCAATGGTAGATGTTCCCATCGGAACTGCGGCTCTGATTGTTGTGCTCGGCATGGCGGTCGTCTTTTTCGGGCTGATTCTGCTGATGCTCGTGACCAAGGCTTCCGGCAAGATCATGCAGAACAAGGAAGCTGCTGCAAAAGCCGCCGCACCTGCTCCTGCTCCCGCAGCCGCCGCTCCCGCTGCGCCCGCCGCAAAGGCGTTTGCGCCCGGTTCCGCAGGCGAAGTGAAGCTCCACGACGTTCCCGACCGTACCGCTGCAATGCTCATGGCAATCGTTGCCGACAAGATGGGAAAGCCCCTCAATGAGCTTCGCTTCATTTCCATCCGGGAAATCAAGGATTGACCCGTTCCGATACATCCAGCGTGCCGCGCAGGAATCTGCGCGGCACGTTTCCTGTTTAGAGTTTGTATATTATGACCATGTGTTCCGTTAAATATCCGTTAATATTGTGCATATTGCCTTTTCTATATCCATTTTTTGTGCTATGCTGTTTGTAGGAAATTGCGCGGCGCGCAATTTCAAACTGGAAAGAAAAGGAGAATACTATGAAAGAAAAGAAGAAACTGAGTCTGCCGATTAAGATTTTCATCGGTATGGCGCTCGGCATTGTCGCAGGTCTGATCTGCGCCTTTGCAAACCTCGGCGCGTTCACCAAGGAATGGATCAAGCCCATCGGCACGATCTATGTGAACCTGCTCAAGTTCCTCGTTGTGCCCGTTGTTCTGTTCTCCATCGCCGACGGCGTCATTTCGCTCAATGACCTCAAGCGCGTCGGCTCAGTCGGTCTGAAAACCTTCATCTACTACATGTTCACAACCGCGCTCGCCGTTGTCATTGGTCTTGTGTTGGTCAATCTTTTCAAGGGCAACTTCACGCCGCTTCCCTCCGCAGAGCTCGGAGAGCTTGCCTATGAGGCCAAGGAAGCCCCATCTGTTATGAGCGTTATCGTCAACATCTTCCCGGATAACCTCTTTAAGCCCATGGTAAACGCCGACATGCTGCCGGTCATCGTTATCGCCATCTTCCTCGGCGCAGGCTGCCTTGCAGCAGGCAGCAAGGGCGCGAAGATCGCCGACCTCATCAATTGCGGTCAGGAAGTCGTCATGAAGATCATGATGATGATCATCAGCTTCACCCCCTACGGCGTGTTCTGCCTGATGACAAACGTTGTCGCGGAAAACGGTCCGCAGATCATCGGAAAGCTCGCGCTTATCATCGGCGTTGCCTACCTTGGCTACCTCATCCACGTTGTGGTGGTTTATGGACTTTCCGTGACGTTCCTATCCAAAATGAACCCCATCACCTTCTTTAAGGGCATCTCCCCTGCCATGATCACGGCATTTACCACTACATCCTCCAACGCAACACTGCCGGTCAATATCGAGTGCTGCAATAAAATGGGCGCTGAGCCGGAGATCAGCGCATTCGTCCTGCCGCTCGGCGCAACGATCAACATGGACGGCACTGCCATCTATCAGGCTGTCGCCGCTGTCTTTATTGCCTGCTGCTACGGCATTGAGCTGACCCTTGGCGATATGGCAATGATCGTCCTGACCGCAACGCTTGCCTCTGTCGGCACAGCAGGCACGCCGGGTGCCGGCATGATCATGCTTGCGATGGTGCTCACGCAGGTCAACATCCCTGTGGCGGGCATTGCGCTGATTGCAGGCGTTGACAAGCTCTTCGACATGGGACGTACAACACTGAATATCACCGGCGACGCCACCTGCGCACTTTGGATTTCCCGCCTCGAGCGCGAAAAGCGCAGCAGACAGGTCAAGGCAAATAAATAAGCAGTCATCCTTTCTTGCATATCACAGCGAAAGCGCCCGCCGGAATTTCCGGCGGGCGCTAAAACTGTCAGGAAAGCTGGGGCTTAGTCTCCTTCGATCATTCGATAGCCGATGCCGACCTCGGTAAAGATATAGACCGGCTGGGCAGGATTCTGCTCGATCTTGCGGCGGATGTTTGCCATGTTGACGCGCAGAATCTGATTGTCGCTGCGCGCGCTCGGACCCCACAGCTCCTTGATCAGGTAATCATACGTCAGGACCTTGCCCGCGTGAAGCCCCAGAAGCGCCACCAGCCGGTACTCATTCTGTGTCAGGTTTGCATCCTGCCCTGCAACATACACGCGGTGCTTGGCATAATCGATCGTGAGGTCGCCCGCCCGGAAAATGCCGGTGTTTGCCACTGCCTCGCTGCCGGCAGGCGTTCTGGTGTGGCGGATGGCAGCGCGGATTCTCGCCAGCAGCTCTCCGGTGCCGAACGGCTTTGTCAGATAGTCGTCCGCGCCCGCGTCCAGAGCTTCGACCTTGTCGCGCTCGTGCGTCCGCGCGGAGACCACCAGAATCGGCACCTTCGACCACCTTCTGACCTTGCGCAGAATCTCCATACCGTCCACGTCCGGCAGCCCCAGATCGAGAATGATCACGTCCGGACAGTGCGAGGCAATCATGCTCTCGCCCATCGCGCCCGTGCGCGCCAGAAGCACATCATAATCGTTTGCCGTGAGGACCGCCTGCATGAAATTGCGGATGGTTTGCTCGTCTTCAATTACCAGAATCTTCTCTCGGATCTTCATAATTTCGTTCCTCCAGTGGCAGTGTAAAGCTGAATAAGGCGCCGCCGATTTCCCGGTTTTCCGCCTGCATCGTGCCGCCGTGCGCCTGCACAATGCTCATGCAGACCGAAAGCCCGATGCCCATATTCCGCCGCCCGTCGGCGGTCAGTTCCTCGTCGTGCGACAGATATCCCTTGAAGAGCTTCGGGAACACCTCCCGCGCAATTCCCTGTCCGTTGTCCGCAACCTCAAAGCGCGCATTCTCCCCTTCCTTGCGGAGCTGCAGCTCTACGCGCGTGGTTGTGCCGCCGTGCTGGATGGAGTTCTCCATCAGATTGATCAGCACCTGCTCAATGAGAATCACGTCCATCGGAATCATCAGCAGCTCCTGCGGCGCGCGCACGGAAACAGTAATCTCCGGATAGTGCTTCTTGATCTTCATGGCGGCAGCGCTGAGAACCTCCTCGCCCGCCTCCATCTCCTTCTTGATTTTTGTCTGCTCGCCGGTCATGCGCGTGACGGAAAGCAGATTCTCCACCACGCTCACCAGCCAGTTTGACTCGTCGCGGATGTTTTCCAGAAGCTGCGTTCTTGTCGCCTCGTCCAGCTGATCGCCGGAATCGAGCAGCGTGCTGACCCCGCCGACAATTGAGGTAAGCGGCGTTCGGATATCGTGGGACACCGCGCGCAGCAGATTGCCGCGCATCTTCTCCTTTTCCGCCTCGGCGCGGATTTTCTCCTGCTGCTTGATCTGCGTCGTCAGCGTACTGACGACAACGGAGACAATCAGCATCACCAGAAACGTCAGCGGATACCCCGAGATGGTAAAGTTCAGTTGATAATACGGAAATGTAAAAATATAGTTGATGCCGATCACGCCCACGACGGACGACAGCAGTCCAAACAGATATCCGTCCGTGAAGCGCGAAACCAGCACAACCGTCAGCTCAAAAATCAGCGCGACATAGACGTCGCTGTCGTCAATGGTCCGCAGAAAATAGCACAGAATGGTCGCAAACGAGAGCATCGAAAGGAAAATGCCGAAATCGTGCCACGTAAACACAAAGCGCAGGCGCGGCTTTTTTTGCTGTTCCAATCTTATTTTTGTCTTCGTCATGCTTCTCACCCATTTCATCATATCATGCTTTGCCCTGTTTTCCGCGTTAAGATTCCGTTAAATCGTCCAACTGGATTTGTTAAGATGCGTCCGCGCAGCGCGGACGAAGCGAAAGGAGTCCGCACAATCTGCGAGCTCCTTTCGCTTTATACCGGTTCTCCGCCGCGCAGAAATGCCTGCATCGCCTGCTCGCGGTACTGCCGGGTGTAGAGCGCGTAATAGGCGCCCTTCTGCTCCATCAGCGCGCGGTGCGAGCCCCGCTCGATGATCCTGCCGTCTTGCACAACTAAGATAACATCCGCCTTGCGGATGGTGGAAAGCCGGTGCGCGACAATAAAGGACGTTCTGCCCTGCATGACGGTCTCAATCGCCTGCTGCAGCTTCTGCTCGGTAATGGTGTCGACCGACGATGTCGCCTCGTCAAGAACAAAGATTCTCGGGTCTGCCAGAAGCGCACGGGCAAACGACAAAAGCTGCTTTTCGCCCGTAGACAGGCTGCTGCCGCCCTCTCCCACCTGCGTGTCATAGCCCTGCGGCAGACGCGCGATGATCTCGTCCGCGCACACCGCCTTGACGGCAGCTTCAATCTCCTGCATCGTCGCATCCGGTTTTCCGTAGCGCAGATTTTCCAGCACCGTGCCGGAAAACAGATGCGGCGTCTGCAGCACGTAGCCGATGTTCGCGTGCAGCCACAGCTGGCTTCTCTCCCGCGCGTCGCGCCCGTCAATAAGAACCTGTCCCTGCGTCGGCTCATAGAACCGGCACACCAGATTCACCAGCGTCGATTTTCCCGCGCCGGTCTCGCCGACAATGGCAACGCGCGTACCCTGCGGCACTTCTAAGTTAAAATGCTCCAGCACGTTCTCCTCGCCGTCCGGATAGCGGAAGGTCACGTCCCGGAACGAAATATCGCCGTGAAGCATCTCCCAGTTTTCCTTTTTCGCCTCGAAGGCGTCGCCGTATTTTGCGGTTACTTCCGGCGTATCGCGCACATCGGACTGCGTGTCGAGAAGCGCTGTCACCCGCTCAATGTTGACCTGCACGTTTACCAGATTAGAAAACACCTGCACCAGCCACTGAATCGGCTCCATCATACCCTGCGCGTAGTTGACAAACACGCTGAGCGTACCGATGAGCATCGCGCCTCGCATCGTGATGATGCCGCCCTGCCACAGAACGACGGCAAGCGCCGTCGAGGCGGCAAACGCCGTTGTGGACATGAAAAGGCTCCGGAAGTGCATTTCCTTCACGCTCTCGCGCTTCATGACGCCCGTCAAGCCCCGGAATTCCTGTCCCATCTTTTCTTCAATCACGAGCGTCTTCGTGGTCTTCGCGCCCGTGATGCCTTCGTTGAAGCCGGAGGTAATTTTGGAATTCTGCTCGCGCACCCTGCGGTGGTGGAACACGAGTTTTTTCTGGAAATAGACACTCGCAACCGCCAGCACCGGCACAATTGCCATCACACACAGTGCCAGCCGCCAATTGAGCACGAACATCATCACAATTGCCAGCGCCAGATACGCCACATACCATACCGCCTCCATGAGTCCCCAGGCAAGAATCGTCGCAATCTTGTCGGTATCGGACATCACGCGCGCGTGAATATAGCCGACGCTGTTCTGATTGAAATAGGAAAACGACAGCGTCTGCAGATGGTTGAAGCAAACCCGCTTGAGGTCGCGCCCGATATACATTTCCGCCTTGCAGGCGGCAAGTGCGGAGACGCAGTTCGTCGCCGTCTGGACAATCATGACCAGAATATAAAGCGCCACAAACGCGCCGAGCCCCGCGAGCGTCCGGTCCGCAATAAAATGGTCGATGGCATACTGCTGGAACAGTGGAATAACCGCATCCATCGCGCTTCCGATGAAGCCCAGCGCAATCATATCTGCAAGCACCAGCCTGCCGTAGCCCTTGAGATACGGAAAGAGCTTCGGAATACCGAACCAGCGCGTCTTTTCTTTTTTCATGCCGGTTCCTCCTCTCCGATTGCCATCTGCATCTGATAAATCTCGCGGAACGGTCCCTCCTGCTGCAAAAGCGCCGCAGGCGTTCCGAGCTGCCGGACCGCGCCATGTTCAAGCACCAGCACCTGATCGCAGTCGAGCAGCGTCAGAATCCGGTGCGAGACCAGAATCTGCGTCACGCCGGAGACCTGCTTCTTGAGATTTTCCCGGATTGCCTCGTCCGTCTCGGTGTCGACTGCGGACAAAGAGTCGTCGAAGACAACGATGGGCGTCCTCCCGGTCAGCGTCCTTGCAATTGCCACGCGCTGCTTCTGCCCGCCCGAAAGCGTCACGCCGCGCTCGCCGACCATCGTCTCATACCCCTTTGCAAACTGGCGGATGTCCTCGTCGACACACGCCGTGATTGCCGCCTGCCGGATTTCCTCCGCGCTCGCGCCGGTGATGCCGATGTTTTCTTCAATCGTCCGCGAGAACAGAAACGGCTCCTGCAGCACAACGCCGACATGCTCGCGCACCCATTTTGCGGGCATCGACGCAAGGTCCGCCCCGCCGATTGTGATTTTTCCCTTTGTCGGTGCATAGAGCCTGCTGAGCAGCAGCAACAGCGTACTTTTCCCCGAGCCGGTCGCGCCCAGAACACCGAAGCTTTTTCCCGCCGGAATCGTGAAGCTCACGTCGTGCAGCACCTCTGGTCCCGTCTCATAGGAAAACGACACATGCTCAAATACGATATCCCGGTCCATGGGCGCAGGCTTCGCATCCGGCATATCCTGCTCCGGCTTCGCATTCAGAACCTCGGCGAGCCGGTCGACCGAAACGCCCGCCTTGCTCATCTCCGAAATTATGCGCCCGAGCCGCCGGACGGGCGTAATGAGCATCGCGTTATAAAACGCGAACGAGACAAACTCCCCCTTCGTCATATCGCCGCGGACGCACAGGATACTGCCGAACACGACGACCAGCATCACCTGCAGACAGCTCGTCACGTCGCCCACCGCCCAGAACTGCGAGAGCGTGTAGCAGAGCTTCACCCAGAGATTCGTGTAGACCTGATTCTGCTGCTCAAAGCGCTCGCGCTCGAACGCTTCTCTTCCGAACGCGCGCACGACACGCACGCCCGTCAGGTTTTCCTGCGCAATCGTCGACAGAACGCCCTCCGCCTCGTCGCAGTCTGTAAAGCGCTGGCGGATTTTGTTGTGGAACAGCAGCGAGTATAAAATGATGATCGGGAACATGACCAGTGCGATGATAGACAGCCGCCAGTTCATCGCCACCATGCAGCAAAGAGACAGAACAATCAGCACCACAATCCGGAATACCGACACGAACTGCTCCTGAAAAAATGTCTTGATGCGCTCGACGTCCGCCGTGCAGCGCTGGATGATATCGCCCGTCGCGTTTTTCATGTGCCAGCTCCACGGAAGCTGCTGAATCTGATGGTAGAGCAAATCCCGGCTGGTCTTGACCATCGTCTCACAGGCAATCGAGCTGTAGAGGTTCATCGCGTACCGGAACGCCGCCGACAAAAGCCCCACCGCTTCCAGCGCCAGCGCAATCCAGAGCATGTGCGCGCGGAAATATGCCGCGCCGCCCGCCGCGTCCCAGAGCCTTTGCAGCCGCGCCGGAAGGTCTGCCGCCTTGTCTCCGATCACCGAGTCGACCGTCAGCCGCAGAATCTGCGGAATCACCAGCTCCAGCGCCGTAAACGTGACGCCCGATAAAATACAGATCACAAAATACCGGACGCTTCCTCGCAGCATCCGGTGCAAAACAGCTCCGTTGCCGGAGCCTTTTTTCTTTTTCTTCACGCTTCTGACTCCCCGTTTCCGATTTTTTTCTATTCTAAACCATCTGCATACAAAACACAAGCGCCCACAATCCGCGGGCGCCTGCAGAAAGAGAAACTTAAGAATTCTGAATGACGGCAATCGCCTCGTCGAGTCTTGCGCATTTCGCGTAGCAAAGCGCCGGAAATTCCAGTGTCGGGTCCAGCAGATCCGGCACGACAATCACCGAAAAGCCGCCCCGCGCGCCGGCAAGAATCCCGTTGCGCGAGTCCTCGAACACGACGCCCTTTGCGGGCTCGCTTTGCCCGAGCGCGCGCATGGCAAGATGAAAAATCTCGGGGTCCGGCTTGCTGCGCGTCACCTGATCGCCGCCGGTGATCGTCTGAAAATACGCCGTAATGCCCGCATTCTCCAGATAGCTCTTTGCCACCTTCGTATCCGTCGAGGTTGCCACCGCACAGGAAACTCCCTGCTCTTTGAGCCATACCAGCAGCGTGCGCAGTCCCGGCTTGACGGGAATGCCGTTTTCGCGGATGTATTCCTGCATCCAGGCGCGGAACCGGGTCAGGCAAGCTTCGCACGGCGCAGGGCAGCCCGGAAACAGCCGCGGGAAGGTTTCCAGCGCCGCCTGATGGTTGAGCCCGATGAGCTGCTTCATCTTTTCCCGCGAAAACCGGTAGCCGATTTCCGGTCCGATCGCCTCTTCAAAGGCGCGGACGAACAGGTTTTCCGTATCGAACATCAGCCCGTCCATATCAAAAATTGCGTAGGAAAATCTCATTGTTTTTTGTCCTCTTTCTCTCCGAGCAGCATGATCTGAAGGTCTTCTTTCCGTTTTTTACGGAACATAAGCGTCCACGTCACGCGCCGTTTTTCCTCCTGCCGCACCTGCGAGCAGACAATGTCTTTGCCCATTGCAAGCACAGTCGGTCCGTCCGCCCCGCCGATCACACCGAACGAGCAGCCGGAATGTCCGCCTTGCGCAGACAGCTGGGCCGGTTCTGCAAAATCACGCAGCGTGATGCTCTCTTCCGGCGGCTCGGGCGCGATGGTATAGGCAAGCTCGGTCGTATAGAGCGTCTGGTCAAAAGCAGAAAGCGTTTCAACCTGTATCTCCAGTGCCGTGAGCGTATACGTCTCCTGCTTTTCCGGCAGGCGGAACGTGATGCTGTCGCCTGCTTTCTCCGGCGTAAATTCCGGTCCCGGAATATGCACAGGGCTTTCCCGAAGGTGAAGCGAAAGTGTCCGGAGTCTTGTTTCCTTTTTGCCCTCCCACGGGAAGCTGATGCGCCAAATGTTCCAGCCGTCAAGCTCGTCAAGCTTATAGTGCAGGCGCACGCGCTTTTCCTCCAGATCGTTTCCCTCGGGATACAGTGGGTTCCAGCAAAGCGCGCAGCCGTGTTTGCAAGTAAGCATCTCGCCATTTACAATAAGCTCCGCGCGAAAATCCTCTTCCAGCGGATTTTCCGCGCTTGCGCAAATCCGCTTTGCATCACTCCAGTCGCTGCCGTCGTTTTCTTTGGAGAGGTTCCATTTCTCCCGGAAGCCGAAAACCTGCTCGACAGGCACGCGCTTGCACAGGTCCAGAACGATTCCCTCCCTGCAGACATACGCCGCCGGGACGAGCCACTCGTCGCCTGCCCAGGAAAACGCCGCGTCGAGCTTCAGCTCCTTTCCGGGCTTTCCGTGCGCGCCCCAGAAGGTTCCTTCAAATGTGACCTGCCAGGATTCCTCCGGTGCGAAGGCTTTTTCGTCACTATCGTAAAATTCCTCGGAAAACCGAAGCTTTCCGTAGTCAAACCCGGACTGCACCGTATGGATATATTTCCAAGGCTCTGCCATCGGGCGCAGGTGGAAGGTAAACACAAGCTTGTCGAGCGCCGCGAGCTGCTCGTCGCTTGATGGGTGCTTCTGCTCAAACTCCTCCAGCTGCGCCGCGTTCCACTGCCACGCCTGCTCGATTGCCGCCGCATCGTGCAGCGCCAGCAGCAGCCGCAGAAAATCGCGGAACGACTTTGCCACCGGATGCACGCAGTTTTCGCGCCCATTCATCGGGCTGACCACGAAAACCGTCTCGCCGAAGCCGCGGACAAAGCAGAAATGAATGCCGTCTACCCCGCTGCGCGCAAAAATCCGCGCGCCCTTCGGCGTGCAGAAATACGCCTCGAACGGACCGTCCATGATCAGTCCCAACGGTTCCAGATCGATCTGCGCCTTCAGAAACTGGCGATCGGTCAGTCTTGCCATGTGCCCCGCCCCCTTTTGTCTGCGCTCGTTTTGCGTCTGTTATCTCCATTGTACACAATTTTTCCAAAAATTCAACCGTCTGCGGCAGCGCGCGGCGGTTGACAAGCGCAGATTGGAATCCTATAATCTCAGTGGTTAAACTACTTGAACTTGTCTTTCCTGTGCGGACGCAAGGTCCGCGTCAAGGCATGCCACAGGAGGCATTACAAATGAAATATGTTCCCATGCAGACCGGAATGTGGGCAGTATTTGCCGGCTCGTTCCGGAAAAATCTCGAAGCCGTGTTTGATCTTGACCCAAAAACCGCCGGAGCAGTCACAGCCGCCGCGAAGAAGCAGTACCGCAGGATTCTGCGCGAACTGCCGGATTTTGAAAAAGGCGACCGGTTTCTCATGAACATCGTCAGCTGCGCGATGCTCGCCGCGTTCATTCTGAGCATGCCCGAGCGCCCGGACGTCGAGCGCTTGCGCGAATACTACGAACGGTCCATGATGACGCCTGCCATGCGCGTTTATTGCCGCAAGAGCGGCAGCCGGACGTATACGCAGGAATACCGCGACGGCATGAAATTTACCGCGCAGTTCCGCGCTGCCGACCGCAACCCGTACTCCTGGAATATGGACTATTTTGAATATCCGGATGGTTCCGGCTTTGAGGCGCGCTTTACCGCCTGCGGCATCTGTCAGCTGATGAAAAAGCTGGGGCTGTTCGATCTCACGCCCGCCCTGTGTCACCTTGATTACGCCATGGCGGAAGCCGGCGGCGCAACAGACTTCATCCGCGAATATACCCTCGCCTCCGGCGGACCCTACTGCGACTGTGGCTATCATAAAAAAGAAAAGACACGCTAGCGCGTGTCTTTTCTTTTTGTGTTTTGAGAATACTCTGGATCAACGATGTGACAAATGTTTTCGGAAAGGAAGAATGTGTGCAAGGAACCCATCAGGGGTTCCTTGCGCGTTCAATTCCCGCTCGCAGGCGACACGGTCTGCAATGCAGACCGCACTCCACCAAAAAAGAAAGACCGCCTGATGGGTGGTCTTTCTTTTTTGGCAAGCAGCACCCTTTTAGATACCGGCATCTGTGTATTCTTTCCGAAGGCGTAACCATTATGCACGATCATTAATTTGCGTATTGATAGAGCTGCAGTTTGTACGTCTGGAATAATTTGGTGAAATATTGACATAAAAAACGCCTCTGGCGAAGAAAAGCCAGAGGCGTTTATTTGTTAAGTTGCTGCTTTCTTTCGGGTAGCAATATCGTGGAAGGAAAAGTATTCCGGCTGATGCCGGGACTGGGTATATTCGAACATCACACCGTCAGAATTAAAGGTATTGCTGGTCACCACAGCCAGGCAGTTATAACTGTCCATAAAGATCAGTTCCCGGTCCTGGGGTGTGGCCTTTTCTACCGTAATTTTTCGCTTACTGGTGACAATCTGCATCTTTAATTCCTGTTCCAGGTAAGTGTAGATGGAGTTTTCTGCGATTTCTTTTGTCAAACCGGGAACAGCGGATTTCAGGAAATAGTTAACGTCCAAAATCAGGGGCTTGTCATCCACGCTGCGGACACGGCAGATATGAAGTACTTCACTGCCTACAGGAAAGCTGCTTTCCCGGGACAGGGACTCATCAACGGTAATTGTTTCGTAAACAACTACTTTTGTGCAATAGGTCATCCGGTTTCTGGCAGCGGTTTCCTGGAAGGATTCAATGCCGCCGACGGTAAAATTGGTTTTTTCCGAGGGCTGAAAAATTACCTGCACACCCTTACCGTGGACAGCCTGAACATAACCGTCCTTCACTAGTCCGGCAATGGCCCGGCGGATAGTATTGCGGGAGCAGTCATAAATTCCAATCAGATTATTTTCAGAGGGAAGCAGTTCGCTATACAGATAATCTCCCTGCTCCACATGATACTTTAAATCTCTGTAGATTTCTTCAAATTTGGACTTCGTCAAGGACAACACCTTCTTAAACTTGTTTGAACATCGAATAGTATATCGGAAGTATCCGTAAAAATCAAGTGTACAAATCAGCGAATAAAGGAAACAATTACAAGCAGATGTGAATCGTCTAAATAATCTGTGATAGTAATAATGAACAAAATGTAAATATCGGTTTTGTATATTGCTACAAAATATGTATTGATGGGAAATAACTTACTATTTCTTCGTTTACTTGTTCAAACAAGTGTGATATAAAGATGCCATAAGGAACTTGTTCAAACATGTTCAAAATAAAAATATACAGGAGGAACCACAATTATGGGCAAGTACACTCAGGATGCCTCCAAGCTGCTGGAGCTGGTTGGTGGCAAGGAAAACATCGCAGCAGTCAGCCACTGCATGACCAGAATGCGCTTCGTTCTGAACGATCCCGCACTGGCAAACATCGAAGCCATCGAGGCTATCCCTTCCGTTAAGGGCAGCTTCACCCAGGCTGGCCAGTTCCAGGTCATCATTGGCAACACTGTTGCTGACTTCTACAACGACTTCACCGCCATTTCCGGCATCGAAGGCGTCAGCAAAGACGAGGCTAAGTCCGCAGCCAAGCAGAATCAGAACGCGCTGCAGCGCATCATGACCGCTCTGGCAGAGATCTTCGCTCCCCTGATCCCCGCAATTATTACCGGCGGTCTGATCCTCGGCTTCCGTAACGTTATCGACAGCCTGTACATCTTCGCAGGCGGCACCGCTACTCTGGTTCAGCTGAGCCAGTTCTGGGCAGGCGTTGACCAATTCCTGTGGCTCATCGGCGAAGCCGTCTTCCACATGCTGCCTGTCGGTATCTGCTGGTCCATCACCAAGAAGATGGGTACCAACCAGATGCTGGGCATCGTTCTGGGTCTGACTCTGGTTTCCGGCCAGCTGCTGAATGCATATGCTGTGAATGCTGACGCCGTTATTCCCCAGTGGGACTTCGGCTTTGTTCGGGTGGATATGATCGGCTACCAGGCTCAGGTTATCCCCGCCATGCTGGCAGGTTTCACTCTGGTCTATCTGGAAAAGTTCTTCCGTAAGATCACGCCTGCTGTCATCTCCATGATTGTGGTTCCCTTCTGCAGCCTGCTGCTGGCTGTCATGGCTGCTCACTTCGTTCTGGGCCCCATCGGCTGGACCATCGGTTCCTGGATCTCCAACTTCGTCTATGCCGGCATCACCGGTCCCCTGCGTCTGCTGTTCGGCGCTGTATTCGGCTTCTTCTATGCACCTCTGGTCATCACCGGTCTGCACCACATGTCCAACGCCATCGACACCCAGCTGTGCGCTGACTTCGGCGGCACCATGCTGTGGCCCATGATCGCTCTGTCCAACATCGCTCAGGGTTCCGCCGTTCTGGGCATGATCTACCTGCAGCGCAAGAACGCCCGTGCTCAGGAAGTCAACATTCCCTCCTGCATCTCCTGCTACCTGGGTGTTACCGAGCCCGCCATGTTCGGTGTCAACCTGAAGTACAACTTCCCCTTCATCTGCGCCATGATCGGTTCCGGTATCGCCGGTGCCTTCTCCGTCATGACCTCCTCCACCGCAAACTCCATCGGTGTCGGCGGTCTGCCCGGCATCCTGTCCATGCAGCCCCAGTCCATGGGTACCTTCGCCATCGCCATGCTGATCGCCATCGCAGTGCCCTTCGTACTGACTGTCATCATCGGCAAGCGCAAGAACATCGCCTGATTCGCCTCTTAAAGTAGGTTCCGGGAAAGACTTCGGTTTTTCCCGGATACCCGCATCAAAGGAGATTTCTCATGGGAAATTTTAAGAACAAAGTTGTGTATCAGGTCTACTCCAAAAGCTTTTGCGACTCCAACGGAGACGGCGAAGGCGATCTGAAGGGCATTACCTCCAAGCTGGACTACCTGCAGGAGCTGGGTGTGGAACTGCTGTGGAGCACTCCCTTCTTCCCCAGCCCCCAGCGTGACAATGGCTATGACGTTTCCGACTACTGCGCAGTGGATCCCCGGTTCGGTACCATGGAGGAACTGGAAGAGCTCATCGCCGAAGCTGATAAGAGAAACATCGGTCTCATGTTCGATATGGTCTTCAACCACACCTCCACCGAGCACGAGTGGTTTCAGAAGGCTCTGGCCGGTGACGAAAAGTACCAGAACTACTACATCTTCAAGGACGGCACCCCCGATAAAATCCCCACCAACTGGGTGTCCAAGTTCGGCGGCCCTGCCTGGGAATATGTGCCCTCTCTGGGAAAATGGTATCTGCACCTGTTCGATGTAACTCAGGCAGATCTGAACTGGGAAAATCCCGAAGTCCGTGAGGAACTGAAGAATGTTCTGCGGTTCTGGAAGACCAAGGGCATTAAGGGTTTCCGCTTCGATGTGGTAAACCTGATCTCCAAGCCTGAGATTTTTGAAAATGACTATATCGGCGATGGCCGTCGTTTTTATACTGACGGACGTCATGTCCACGAATTCCTGAAGGAAATGGTTCGTGATGCAGGCATTGCAGATATGACCACCGTCGGTGAGATGTCCTCCACCAGCCTGGACAACTGTGTCCGCTACACCGCTCCCAAGGAACAGGAGCTGAGCATGGTCTTCAGCTTCCATCATCTGAAGGTTGACTACAAGGATGGCGATAAGTGGAGCCTAATGACCGCCGACCTGATGAAGCTGAAGGATCTCTTCTGCACCTGGCAGGAGGGAATGCAGGCAGAGGACGGCTGGAATGCCGTATTCTGGTGCAACCATGACCAGCCCCGGGCCGTCAGCCGCTTCGGCAACGAGGACAAGTACTGGAAGGAATCCGCCAAGATGCTGGCTGCCGCCATCCATCTGATGCGAGGTACTCCCTACATCTATCAGGGTGAAGAGATTGGCATGACCAACCCTCACTATACCTCCATTGACCAGTACCGGGATGTGGAAAGCCTGAACTACTACCGGATCCTCATGGAAAACGGCAAGACCTCCGAAGAGGCTCTGCAGATCCTGGCAGAGCGCAGCCGCGACAATGGCCGTACTCCCATGCAGTGGGACGACAGCCACGCCGCCGGTTTCACCACCGGTACTCCCTGGATCTATCCTCCTGAAAACTACCGTCAGATCAACGCTGCCGCACAGATGAATGATGAGACTTCTGTCCGTGCTTTCTACAAGAAGCTGGTTCAGCTGCGTAAGGAGATGGAAGTTATCTCCGAAGGCAAGATTGAATTCCTGATGAAGGAAGACGAGAACGTTCTGGCTTACCGCCGTTATACCGATTCCCAGGAGATGCTGGTGATGTGTAACCTTACCAGTGAAGAAGCCCCTGTAACCCTGCCCCAAGGCTGGGAAAATACCGATGTTCTGATCGCAAACTGGGACAATGCCACCGCCCTCACTGATCTGACTCTGCGGCCTTACGAGTGCTTGGCTCTGATCAAATAATATAGAAAGAAGGAAATAATATGGGTCTTTTTGATAAACTGTTTGGTAAGAAAGAAGAAACCTTTGATCCCAATCATATTTTTGCTCCTATGGCTGGTCAAACCGTGCCTGTAGCAGAAGTTCCCGATCCTACTTTTGCCCAGGGTGTGCTGGGTGAAGGCATTGCCATTATCCCTGCTGACGGCAAGGTATATGCTCCCTGCAATGCTACCGTAGATACTATGTTTGAAACCGGCCATGCATGCAGCCTGGTAGCTGAAAACGGCGCTGAGATTCTGATCCATGTGGGTCTGGAAACTGTTGGCCTGGGCGGCAAGTGCTTCAAAGTTCATGTGAAGAATGGCCAGAAGGTCAAGAAGGGCCAGCTGATGTTCGAAGCAGATCTGGAAGGAATCAAGGCTGCCGGTCTGAATACCATTACCCCTGTCCTGGTTTGCAATGTCGATGACTTTGCTTCCCTGAACGGTCACACCGGCAATGCTGTTACCAATGATGACGTTGTCATCGAACTGAGTAAGTAATTGAATATAATAACGATTTATCGGTCTGTTCCGCAGTGAGTTCCTTTACTTAAGTGCTTCTGATTACCCCACTGAGGATGAGCAGTTCGAGGCGTACCGTAGTGTTGCTGATGCCATGAACGGCAAGCGTGTTGTGATTCGTACTCTGGATATCGGTGCAGACAAGCAGGTGGATTATTTCAATATGAAGGAAGAAGAAAATCCTGCCCTGGGTGTTCGCGCTATTCGTATCTGTCTGAATCGTCCTGAGGTATTCCGCACCCAGTTGCGCGCTCTGTACCGGGCATCTGTTTACGGTAAAATTGCCATTATGTTCCCCATGATCACTTCTGTCTGGGAAGTCAAGGAATGTAAGCGTGCCTGCATGAGCGTTATGAAAGAACTGGAAGCCGAGGGTATTCCCTATGACAAGGATACTGAGCTGGGCATTATGATTGAGACTCCTTCCTCTGTATTTGTGGCAGAGGAACTTGCCAAACTGGTGGACTTCTTCTCTGTTGGCACCAACGATCTGACTCAGTATACCCTGGCCTGCGACCGTCAGGCAAACGATCTGGGTAAGTTCTATGATCCTCATCATCCCGCTCTGCTCCGTGCCATCAAAATGGCTGCCGATGCTGCCCATAAGGCTGGCATCTGGATCGGTATCTGCGGCGAGCTGGGTGCTGACATTTCCATGCTGCCTACCTTCCTGGCTATGGGTATCGATGAACTGTCTGTATCTCCCTCTGCCGTGCTGCCTGTTCGTGCAGCCATCCGCCAGAGCATTGCTCAAACTTGCACGCTGGAGATGCTGGAGTGCTGATGCATGCTTGAAATACTTAAAGCCAATGTGTTAATTGCATATCAACAGCTGGAGCAGTATCAGCTGGATCGCTACGGTAGAGGTGTTGTGTCTGCAATAGACCGTAACCGGGATATGGTTGTCATAAAGACTGCACAGCAATCTGTGCTAGTTTCTCTCAAAGATGACAATTGGGAGCGGGGACTGGATGCTGAAACTATCTCAAGCATCAGGACTCACATTGCTCTTTACAGAGCATTTCCCCAGATTGGCGGTATTGCAAGGCCTCATGCGCGTAATGCTACAATCTTTGCACAGCTCGGCATGGATATTCCAGTTTTGGGATTATTTCATAAAAGTCATTTTGAAGCAATGATTCCCTGTGCCAAGGATATTGAGATGCTGGAAACAATGTTTCGTTGTCAGCAATTTGACCCTCGGAACACACCGGTTGCACTGATACTTAGCGACAGCGCATATGCATGGGGAGAAAGCGCAATGGACGCAGTTTATAATGCTGCAGCGCTGGAAGAAACAGCATAAGAATCCTCAATAGCCGCGGCAGCTTTTTTGAGTATCTCGTTTTTAGGTGCAGCCATTTGCACATATTGGGATAGAAGTTTTTCAGATAGAATACTGGAATAGTACGGGAAAAGCGATTTGTCCTTATCCCACAGTTTTTCCAGAACATCACGGTCAAAAGCAGGTAAACTCTCGAATGTGTGTCCCATCCAATAAAAGCCCTTGAGCTTGGGATTGATTTGGTATAGCAAACTTTAGTTTACCGTCGTGGAAGGTTTCTGCAACGAAAATGTTCATGCCCTTACTCTCAGTATTTAATTGCGTTGGATTTTCCAACGTAGGTTTATCCAACATAGGCTTTTCCAATGTTGGGTTATCCAACGCAGGCTTTTCCTGCGTAGGTTCTTCCGGCGTTGGCTCCGCGTGCGGCTGCTCGTAGATCGTGTAGACGGTTCCGCGCAGGCAGCCGCGCTCGTCACGCTCCCGGCTGCGCTTGATGTAACCGGCACGTTCCAGCTCGCGCACAGCTTCGCGGATGGCGTCGATGCTCTCTTTGTTGATTTGTGCAAGCCCCTGCAGCGTGTAATCCCAATCGTCCGGCAGCGACAGCAT
>CEAB01071199.1_pt1 | contig 20071 bp, 23 predicted proteins | sample 557651 | NCBI WGS metagenome assembly CEAB01 (sample SAMEA3182046, study PRJEB8094) | gut metagenome | biome: human; feature: gut; material: Stool; isolation source: human stools | place: Canada | collected 2011-11-15
GTCTATACCTCCGTTAAAAAAAACTGTTTTATGCAGATTTTCAATTCCCTTTATTCCTCAAAAAAGAAGCCATATAACACTACCAATCGGTTCATTCTTTATTTTTTATCACGTATTTTGAAGTTCTTGAATTCCGCTTTCATCCCGTCCACGATCTGATCGGCCTCCGGAAGTTGCTCCTTCAACTTGTTCAGAACCGTGTTTTCCGTATTTCCCGTGTCGAAGATGCGGTCCACATGGCCGGCCATCCGGGCGAACGAGCAGTCCTCGATAATGCCTGCCCTCATCATCGCCCCCATATAGACCATAAACAGGTCGGGACGTGCCACCCATACCCGGGCAAACCCCGGAGTTTCCATCTCGTAGCCGCAACAACGGTACAGCTCATCACTGTAAACTTTGAAAAAACGATCCGCCAAATGGTTCCACGATTCGTTTTTCTCATCTCTCAACCCTTTGAACAGGAAAGCGAGCGCAAACAGCTCCACCTCCCGGTCTTCTTCCAACTTAGCGATATAATCCTGTAGAAGCGGAAAAGACAAATATTTTCCTGCTATCGCCCTCACTTTTTTTTATAATACCATAGGAAATCTTTCATGAAATCATCCCTTTTATTCTTATGCTTGTTCATTGCTTTAAATGTTTTTTCAGATCGTAGTATTATATGGCATTCTTCCTTTTTTCTTTCCTTTCAAAACATATATGTTTTGATTTTAAAACACCTATGTTTCGTTTTCAAAACACCGGTGTTTTGAATCTGACTGATCGGATGCAAATATACAAAAGATTAATCGACTCTATTCGACCCTAATCGACTCTAATCGACCCGGCGTTTTTCCCCTGCCGTATCTTTGTATAGTCAAAAGCGACATCTCCCTAATTATCAATCTTTTAATTTTTTAATTCTTAATTTTTAATTTTTAATTTTTCAATCCCTATGCCATTAATTTACACTCTCGTCAAACGCAAAGACATGAGCAAAGACGCAGCCTCAGGCGCAACTCTTTATCATGCACAGACCAGCATCACAAAAAAACTGACGCTGAACAAGATCTGTACCCGTATCGAAAACATCTGTACCGCCAGCCGCGGTGAGATCATCTTGGTGCTCGACGGCCTGATCAAAGTCATGAACGAAGCTCTTTCAGACGGCGAATCGGTTCACCTGGGCGAATTCGGCAGCTTCCGTATGGTTGCCGGCAGCAAAGGTTCGAACACCGTCGACAGTTTCAACACCGCCTTGTTCAACCGTGCCCACATCGTCTTCTACCCCGGCACGATGCTGATCAACCTTGTCAATAACGTCTCCTTCGAACGCTACGTCCCCAAAAAGGACGCCTCCAGCGAATCATCCGGTGGCGGGGGTGAGGATGACCGTCCGGGAGAACTGTAAATCAAGTGAAAGTTGAAAGTAACTCCACGTTGCTATTTTTCAACTTTCACCTTTCAACTTTCACCTTTCAACTAAAAAATCACCTTTCAACCAAAAGAAATGAAGCAAAGCGAATTTTTTTCCTCCCTCCTTCCCCTTGCCCAAAAGGCGGGGGAAGCGTTCCGGATCAATCCGGCGGTCATACTGGCACAGGCGGCTATCGAGTCGGGTTGGGGACAAAGTGATCTTGCCAGCGAGTATCATAACTATTTCGGCATCACCGCCTACGGCCGTTCCAATGTATGGTGGAAAGGTCAAAGCATCGAGTTGGGCACCCATTCCCTCCGTTTCCGTGTCTACGACACCCCCGGCGACTCCTTCATGGACTACGCCCGCCTGATCCGTTCGGTCTACCCGTTCGCCGCCGACGTCAGCGACGACCCGAAAGCCTTCGCCCGCAAAATCGCCTACAGCAAATACATCAGCGAAGTCAACGGCGACAACCGTGCCGCCTATCAGGCGTTGTTGGTCAAGGTTTGCAGGAAGATCGGGAAAAAGTGATGGACAGGCTTCCTCCAACGACATAAATAGGATATGCCTCTACAACCGGATTTTCCTGCGGGTAAGAGATTCTCAACCCTCTATCTTCTTATTTTTTAATCGATAATTTATAATTCATAAATCATAAATCATAAATCATGAACCTCCTTGAAACCATCCTCAATTTCCTCACCACCCTCGCCCGGATCATCTTCCCCCGGCGCAAACACCCGGTTGCCGGTGACGACCTTTGTCCTTGTCCTTTGCCTGAGCCTCCTATCCCTCCTCTCCCTGTGGAGGGGAGAAACGGAAGTAACCCTCGCCGCTCTCGGAGCAATTCTCTCCCTCCTCTCTCCCCGTCCCCCGAAACTCCCCACCCCGAAGCCGACTGGCTCGGCCTCTCCGGCTACACCCTGATGCTGGCGGGAGGGATCGGGAGTCTTTATAAGGTGCTGGTGGGATAAAGGGGCTACAGCAAGGAATGTGTCAAAAGCCATTCCGATAGCTTTTTGACACATTTCTCCTTTTTATTTTAACAAATCACAATATTTCCTTTTGGGATATGGCCTTCTGTTTTTATTGTGCCACATACGCACCATCTTTAGCCTCAAAGATGGTGCTTGGTTCTTTCACATCCACGCTATGCCACACACCCAACGGGATCTGTACCCCATATTTGCCTTCGCGCGGACAAAGCGTAACACGGGAAACCTCCACGAACTTCCTTTCCCCGCCCGTTTCATCCTGACCGGAAGCCTCGGCATATAGAACAACCTCCAAATATCCCTCTATACAGATCGTCGTTTCCGCCGTTTCCATATGTCGGTGAACAGGTACTTGTGTCCCAGGCTCCAACGCATTCAGCATACGCTGACTCTGATCCAGAGCAGATGTGCGCAAGTCAAAGTTCATACGCTTCCGCTCATTCGCCACTGCTTTCTGATGAAGATCGGAAAGCAGATTCTTATCTATTGTTTGTATATCCATACTTTCTTTGATTATTCAACAACCATCCTACTTCTTCAATGACTCAAGATATCTCTCATGAAGATGATAATATTTCCTCATGAACAAGAGATAAACCACAGCCAACAAAGCGATCACTATTCCCAAATAAACCCAATGAACAAGCACCCGATCCGGTAACGCATACACCATGACCAAAGAAACGGCCAACTGCAAGACCATATAAACAAGGCTGACCACCGGATGAGACATGTTCAATTCATTCGCCATCAACTGGTATGCATGTTTACGGTGTGCCTCTCCCAAGTTTTCATGAAGCATAATCCGATGGCAGATCGTAAGACAACCGTCCACCCCGTACACAACAAGAAAAGACAGCCATGTTATATCTCCGGTCTGTATCACCAATTTCCCGATAGAGAACAATAAGATAAAAGCAATTCCGATACTTCCGACATCCCCGGCAAAACATTTAGCCCGGTTTTTCGGACGGAAATTGAACAGGCAAAATACCACTACGGACAAGATCGCGACAATCAAAAACGAACTCTCCATAAACTGGATCTTCCGGTTCATCAACAGCAGCGGAACAAGCACCGCTAACGAATATCCCCCCGTGATTCCATTCACCCCATCCATAAAATTGATGATGTTCGTCGCTCCCACGCATACGATCAATGCAAGAAGCACGATCCACCACATATCCAAATGCAGGATATCCAACTGATAGAACATCAATCCCATTGCCACAAATTGTGCCACAAGACGCAAACTGTCCGGCAAACTGTGAATATCATCCACAAACGATATTCCAGCAGCTAAAGTCACCGCTGCCAACATCCACGGATACTGGAAACCATAGAGACAACTCCACACCCATGTACCGACCAGAAAGATGACTCCTCCCCCACGCAACACCACCTTTGAATGAGAACTGCGCTGGTTCGGCTTATCAATGATATTGCATTTGTCGGCAAGACGGAAATAAATCAGCTCTGCCATAAGCAGAAGCACAAAAATCAACAGATACAACATATATCAAAAACTTTTAATCGTCTTGATCAAACCTTCCTTAGCCCTGACCGGCATCTTATCTACTCCCAAAGCCGACTTTATCTTCCGGTTGGAAACGACATAATTTTCAGTCAACTTGGCCAGACGCTCCCTGTTCAAGGGCAGATGCAGACAACCTCCGGCACTCGCCGCCATCTCCATCATCTTCTTGTTCAAATGCCAGATATGCGCCCTCCGTCCCATAGCCTCACAAATCACAGCTATCAGTTCGTTGGTCGACAAAGCTTCATCATCAGCCATATGATAGACTCCCGAAGCTACCTCTTTGGTTAACAGACCTTCCACAACATAGCACAAATTATCGATAGAAGTAAATGTCCGTTTATTCTCAAAAGCCCCCAACGGCCATGGGATTCCTTTCTTCACCACATTATAAAGCAAATTCAGATTTCCTTTGTTTCCCGGCCCGTGAATCATGCAGGGACGCAATATATAGACCGATTTGTCAGCCGGCCATTTTTCCTGAATATATTCCTCGGCCTTGATCTTGCTCTCACCATAAGGTCCTTTGGGCGAAGGCACAACCTCTTCGGTCAGGATATCTCCCTCCACCTGATCAGTAGCCGCTTTCACCGAACTGAAGAAAACAAACTTCTTCGCAGAAGAACCCAAGAAATAGTCATAAATCTTTTGTGTCAGCCCTGTATTGATATCAAAATAAACCTGCGCCTTAGATTGATTCTTCGTATCATGCGCTTTCCCCGCCAGATGAATAATGGCATCTACCTCCGGAATATTCCTTTTTCCAAGATCATCCCAACTATAAGTTTTTACCACTCCATCCTTTTCAGGAGCAACAATATCTAATCCGTAAAGAATATGTTTTTCTTTTAATGCATTTACCAAATTAGCTCCCACAAAACCATGGATACCGGTTATTAAAATTTTCATTTATATAATTTTTCTATTTCACACCAAACCTTTCGACAATCGAAATACTCTTTTACCCATTCACGTCCGAACTTACCATCTATACGATGTTTCAACCGGATCTCATCTATCTTTTCAACTATATCTTCCGGATCATGGGTAATAAAAAGGCCACTCCTACCATCGCAAATGGCATCACAACAACCCGTTACGCGGGTGGTAAGCACTGGTAATTCCATTGCCTGAGATTCCAAGACACCAGTAGGAAATCCTTCACGATAGCTGGGTAATACATACAGATTCATCAAGGAATAATAATATTCCATTCCTCCATTGACAAATCCGGTATAAATGATACGCGGATCATTCTCAATCCTTTCCTTCACATCCTCCGGCAAAGCATCCCGGACCTCAAACATACCTACCAACAAAAGCTTGCAATCGTCCGCATCTTCCAGCATGTCGAAAGCCCGTACCAAAGAAATAATACCTTTATCTCGTACAAGACGACCGGAATATCCAATCACAAAATCACTTTCTTTAATCCCCCACCTCTTACGAAGGTCAGCCACTTTCTGCCGATCCACAAGGGCCGGATTAAATTTGAACTCCGTATCAATTCCTCCACAAGTACCATGTCCCAATACTATTTGTTTATTGGCAGGCGCCAATCGATCCTCAATACTACGCTTAAGAACCGAAGGACTTACACATACGATCTCAGTAGCACAAAATGATGCCAGCCTGTCCACGCTCATTAAAATAAAACGTTTAAGACCACGACTCGTCTCATAAACCAACCCATGACGAAAATAGATACGGTTAGGAACTCTCATCAGCCAAGCAGCCACCATAGCCAAAAGTCCTCCTTTCGGAGTATGTCCCACTACTATATCAATATCTTTCTTCCTAATGAATTTACAAATATTCCGAATCGTAATAAAATCCTCTTTCAACGAAATACTACGATTAACCGGACTCTCTATATAATCAAAACCTTGTTTTTTAGCATAATCAGCCAAATATTCGCTCGGACTACACACAACATTCATATTATAGCCCTTACTCTTAAAGTATTTGAATTGATCACCAATAAAATAGGGAAGAACAAAGTAGATGTTTACGACGTGTAGGATGTTCATAATACCAAATAAAATACTTCAATCTTAATCATTACAACGTATAGCCTCAAGTATATTAGTTTCTGAAAGACATAAATGGGCAGGTAACTTCTTACGCCTACGTTTACCTATAATATAATCAATTTGACCTACAAAAGCAAAAAAAGCATAAATGATAATTTTCACAAACATGAACAATGAATTTTTCACAAACCAAATAAAAGACTTATTATATTGATGATAACGACTAAAAATTTTTAGCATAGTTCGCTGTGATAAGAAATTTTTACGAAAAGAAGGAACACCAAATTCTCTATAAAACAACAAAGGTTTACCTATCGCATAAAAAGTACTCATAGAGCTAGTACGTGTCCACAATTCAAAATCTTCAGCTCGGAGTGCCCACTCCTCATATAGATTCTGTTTAAACCATTCAATACGCCCCATTATCGTAGGATGAATAAAACTACATACATTTCCCTGAGTAAATTCAGAACCAATAATTTTATTATGATTATCTATAGTCATAATAGATGCACCCACTACATCAACTTCAAAATGCTTTTCTAAAAATAATACTTCTTCTTCAATGCGAGTAACTACCATAATATCATCCGCATCCATACGGGCATAATATTTTCCTTTCGCCCTCCTTATAGATTCATTCAAGCGATATACAAGACCTCTATTTTTACCATCTGATAGCACTTGTATACGTTTATCTCTAGAAGCAAACTCATATGCAATGTCATAAGAACCATCAGTACTGCCATCTTCCATTAGCAATAGTTCCCAATTTAGATAAGTTTGATTGATACAAGATTGAATCGCAGATGCAAGATAATCCTTGGCATTATAAATAGGTATAGCGATAGTCACTAGAGGAGTATACATAACAAATTTATTAAGAATAAATAAAATGCATAAACAACGTAAAAGACAAGTGACCTAGCAAAATCCAATATGCGCACACACCCTGTTTCCTTCCCCAAATATCCATTTTTAGCAAAGGATAAGAAAGTACAACAGGATATAAAAACCACGAAAGGTATGCAAAACGGTCACTAAACTGTGCACGGATAACCATAATCCAAAAAGCATTTGCTAAAAGATACGTTGATAACAATATTGAATACTTTTTATTTTCAATCTTTCTTTTAATAGTTATATAATATCCCAAAATAATAGGAATTGCACTATAAAACAAAAAGTCCCATCTAAATCCAGTATGAGAAAAGCCCGTAAAATCATCTGCAATAAGATACTTATCCAATCTGTCATCAAATCCTAATCCTTGAAATAAATTTGCGACTTGATTCCCTACAAATAAGCTAAAAAAAATAGATAAAAACCAAAATTGAAAACATCTACGTAAGCCCACGATATAATAGGCTAAGAAGAAGCATATTAAACCTAATGCTATAGATTTATGAACAGAAAACGCATAAATAAAACAAACTATTGAAACTATAGGCAACTTATTCTTTTTTCGATTCAAATATAAACTTATTGCTAACAACAATATGGAATGTGCCATACCACTACGAATGGTATTTGTAGAATATGCAAAAGTAAGAAATGATACAAGAATAGTCAAATAGATAAGTTCTCCATTTACTTTATCCAAAGAACGAGATGCCAATAAATTACATCCGAAAAATATTGCTGCAATAAAAGTAAACCAAGACTCAACAGATAGACCTAACAAATGGCCTAAATTAGCTGTCAATAAAAAACCTGGCTCATTATTAGTATCTATCATTTGAGAAGACAAATAATAATCAGTATATGCAAACATATCCGTAAAAGCACCTGCTAATGGACGCGTACCGATAAAAAGAACTACTATACAAGTCAATAATAGGATAAAAGATTCAGAAAATAATTTTGTTTTTTGTAATGAAAAAACAGATAGATTCTTTATCTTCAAATAGTGTAAATATGCTATAAACCCTACAACTACAAGATAAACACTATTGTATAAATTAGCAGGAATAAATGAAGATTGCATACTAATTAACTAAATTCTTAAGCCATTTTAAACTATTAACACCAAACATCCTATGTGCTAATCGTGTTACACTAGTTCTAATCGGACCATAATTACTACACCAGGTTTTCGAGAACCAATGTATGGTTCTAGTATTCTTAGTCTTACGCATTACACCTGTCAAATCATCAAAGGGATTGAAATAATCAGAAGGATAGGTATATATTCCTTCTACATTTTGAATGATTCGACCATCTTTCTTATACCCGAAACTCATCAGAACATTTGTTGTATGAATAACAATTGTTGTTTCATCAAATGAGCCATCACTTTTTAAGAAGTGTAAATTTTGATAATAATCCAATATGAACTTATAAATTTGATGATAAGCCACAGATGCCATTCCTAAACCTGGATTTAAAAAATAATCGTGTTGAACCCCCATAAAACCTCCTTTGGCTAAAATATCATCCATGGGTCTTATAACCTCTACATCTGTATCAAAATACACCCCCCCATAAAAATATAAAATCCAAAAACGGGCATAATCACTAACAAAAGCATATTTTTTGGCATTATATGCTTCCTCTACATAAGGAATAAGATGTACGTCAAAATTATCTTCATTCCACTCTTTGATCTCATACTCTGGGAAAAATTTCCTCCAACTTTCAATGCACTTTTTGGCTGAATCCGGTAACGGATTTCTACCAAACCAACAATAATGTATTATTTTAGGAATCATAAGTTATTTATTTTTATAACAAATTATCTGGTTACCCAAAGGTAATTTCGACAGCAGATAAGACAAGACATAAGAAAATAGAATGGTTAAAATAATAATAATAAATGTCTGCAATATATAATACTTAATACAGGAAAAACGTTCTAACCAATCAGCTAAGTATTTAAGAATATTCCACCACAAAATAACAAGTATAGGACAATCAAGACTTAAATACCAAAAAATATCACCAAAATCCAATCCATATTGTTCTATGAAAAGTTTATACACAACAGGAATCAATATAACTATACACAACAAAAAATAGAAGTTAGGAATCTAAGATAAATACCGAAGCGACGAAGATAAAATCCTAAAATAAAATATCCGAGAAATCCACTTGAATAATACAGAATACCATAAGGACTTTCTTCTAACTGCAACCATGGTTTGAAGAATGGATATAACAAAGTAATACCCCATATAAACAAATAAAACTTCAATGTTTTTTTATCTACTTGACTTAGCCACGAACTAATTACAGGTGCTATAATATATAATCCAATAAGCATATACATAAACCAAAGCACACCTTCCTGCCTATAAAAAGGTAATGATAATATTGATTTTATCAACATATTTATATCTCCAGCAGTAAATGTACCATTAACAAATAAATATATCAAAGACCAAAGTAAAACAGGTAAAATAAATCTCCCCCTCTTTTCTTTACAAAATTCACACTATCCAAAGGAGTATTTTTAACAGGTAGAAGTAAGGCTCCTGATAATGCAAAAAACAGACCGATACAAGGCATCGTTAAATAAGTAATACCCCACGTAAAAACAGCAATAATTCTATCACTCGGCATAGGAGCATGCATAATAATAACCATTAAACATGCAACCGTACGAATTATATCAAAATGAAAAATACGTTCATGCATATTACGACAACTTACACGCCAAATTTTTAGCTTCAATAATATTATCTTCTATAGAACAATAAGTCCAACTACCATAACGCCCAATTGAATAAATGTCAAATTCAGCCAAGAGATTCTTTTTCTCCACTACATCTGCGACAGAATGTTTATTAATATGTACATAAGCAGGATTCATAATGATACTTTGAAAATCTAATAGAAATTGAGAATCATCCACAATACCTGAATCTTTCAGATCTTTTAACACCACACCTAGCCATTCATTTGAACAGATTTTTTCATCTTTATTAAATCCTAATTCAACGTACAAAGACATTCTATTTTGAGCCAAAATATTATTATAAAAACCAACACGATAAAAACAATACTTCTTCTCAGGAAAATATAACCAATGATTTATGGAATCTTTTCCTTTAGTATTAAATCCTAAATTAAAACAAAGGACTTGGTTCCAATTGTAAATATTTTGATCCCAAACAATATTTGTTTTTTTTAGCAATTCCGGAAAAGGCAATGTAGATATTAAACGATCATATTTAAACACTCTTCCGTCAGTGAATACTACAAGATGCTCAGATAATTTTATTTCTTTTACTTCTTCTCCACAATGAATTTTTGACTTATCTAAACGAGCAGCTACAGAATTAATATATTCAATTGCCCCTCCCCTCGGATAAACAAAATGTCCATTATAAGATGCATTATCAGATGACTTAAAATTTCGAATAATATCTTCCTTATTAGCATAAGGGAAAAAACGTCCCATTGCATTTTTATCCAATTTGTTTAAATCACATGCATAAAGTTTCTCATTATAAGGAATCAAAAACTTCTCTGCTATTGCCTTTCCAAATTTACAATATAACATTTCTTGAAAATTATCAAATTTATTATTACCTACAGTAAATAAATCAAAGAGACATTCCAGCAATTCTTCTTTATCAAGTTGATGAATATTTTTTTGAAAAGGATAATCAATTAATAAATATTTATATTTTATTTTTGTTTCTTTTAAAATAGAAACCATCTCATCTTTATCCATTTTCTCTAAAATCAAATCCTTTATTTCAGGATTTTGAAAATGAAAAAAATGCCCAGAAAAATCCCAAACAAAACCATTACGTTTAGTTGTCCGACAATACCCTCCTATTTCTGATTCTTTTTCGATTATAATATAATCATTATCACCTTTAAACATTGCATAACTTAACCCTGTTATACCAGCACCAATAATCAAATCCATAATTTAATAATTTTCATTTTTTACTACAGGTAACTGCTTGTATTCTTTATTAAATAAATATTTTATCCCATCTAATTCACCCTTAATATGTTTTACAACTAATTTAAATCGCAACAAGATCATATTAGAAATTATTCCAAGTAAAGAAGATGTTATAAGCCAATACATAAAACATATAATACTAATTAATCTAAATACAAGATTAGAACTCGGTTTATAAACAAATCTATGCCAAAAAATGATATGATGTTTAGCCAAAGCATAAACTGCTTTTTGCGTACGTTCATAACTAGATCCCCCCCCATCTAAATGAAGAATATGAATATTTGAGATTCCTCCTATTTTATACCCCAACTTGTAATATTTATAAAAATTAATCTGATCATCTGGCAAACTAAAACTAGTCAATTCCAACCAACATTCCTCTTCAAATTTGATTTTTCTTGCAATTTCAGTCTTCACTAAATAACAAGCACCAGGTGCAGTTTGGGCTTCATACAATAGCTCTTTTGAGAAATCAATATGTTCATTATATAACCAACCACCAGCCATATTTATTTTAGTATAATACTTTTTTCTATTTATTATCATTGGCATAGCTGAAGCGGTTAAGACACACATTAAAAATGTAGACAATGTAGTTTTAGGAACCATCTCTGGAATAATTGGAAAAGTTATGTTCACTTTCTTTTCCACTATAGGTTTAAATAATCTTTCAACCATAGTAGACTCAAATTCCAAATCATCATCCAAAAACAAACAATATTCTGATCTTGCTTCAATTGCTCCCAAGGAGCGTTGAGAAACAATTCCCTTTTTACTATAAATATAACGTTCATAGCCTAATCTCTCCGGAGGCAAATCATAACCCTCAGCGAGAACAACTAATATTTCTTTAGGTTTAATTGTTTGAGTATCTAAAGATTTTAACAGTCTCATATACTTGTCTCCAGCCAAGCCTAATGTACGAATAACAGCCGAATATTCTAAATTCATAAGCCTAAATATTTATTTATTAAATAGATTAATCCACATTTTCATTACATTATCAAGATGATATCGTTGGGCATTTAAACGCGCAGAATTTCCCATTGATACTAAAAGCTTTTTATCCTCAATAAGATTTATGATAGCATTAGAAGCTTTAACAATAGAATCATTTTGAATTAAATATCCATCAACACCATCATGAATAATATTTTTAGGTCCATGAGGACAATCAAAACTAATAACAGGTAGACCAACATCCATTGCCTCAATCAATGTCAAGCCGAAGCTTTCTGTTTTAGAAGTACAAACATATATAGATGCTTCAGAGAAAACACGTTGAATTTCAGATGTTCCCCCCATAAAAAATATATTATTTTGTAGCTTTTTCGATTTTATCAATTCCAAAAGCTCATTTTTATATATAGGATTACCCTCTCCATAAATTTCAAATCTATATTTCGGATACTTTTTAATAACTAATTCCGCTATTTCAATAAACAATTCGAATCTTTTCACTCTATCTATTCTACCTACAGTTACTATCTTAGAATAGGATAAATCAGATATATAGGTAGATTTTTTTATTGGATTAGGAATTGCTTTGATATTTTTTTTATATTTAAAATAGTCCGCCTCTTGAGGAGTCAAAACTACTACAGCATCATAAAAACGTTGAATAAAATCATCTATACATACTTTAATAGTACCAAATTTTCTTTGGTATTGTGAATCATGATATTCTCTAACTAACATAGCCTTACCTTTTATAAGGGGTAGAAACCAAAACTCATATCCAAAATTTGGAACAATAATAACATCAGGTTTTATCTTCTTCAGTAAACTAACAGTTCTAAAAAAATGTTTTGGCACAAGCTTTAAGCATCTAAAAGAATAGAGAGATTCATATGTATAATCCACATTATAATTTATGTTCAAATCTTCATAATGAACTTTTGGTGATATAGGATAAACAAAAGGCTTATCTCCTTGTTCATAAGTAGATAAATAAACATCATTACCTATTTCTACCCAATAATTCAATTTCATAACAGTTACTTTTTCAATTCCACCATGAAGAACAATTTGACCTGTAAAATACAATATTCTCATCTTGATATTTTATATAAAAAACGTAATATAGGAAAAATCAACTTTGCATATATAAGAATCATAAATGGAGAACCCAACCATAATAATTTGTACAAAATACGATCATTAATACAATATGGTTGATACAAACGATATTCACTATCAGTATAGTGACCTTTGCATTTACATATTAATGATTGTAAAGATACAATTTTATCATTTATACACAAATTTGAATCAACGATTCCTTGTAACACTCGAAGATAATATTGTATTATTGAAGCTTTGTACAAATTCAAAGTATATTCTTTAAATTTAAAGGATAAATCTTGATATCTTTTCTGCATTTCTAAAAGGCACATTTCCTCTGAAGCAAGAGACAATTTCCTATGTGACAATGAATTGGGAGTCAATCTATATATATAATCAACTGAACTTATAAAGAATAAAGAGTTAATATATGAAATATATTTCAACATAAAATCACAATCCTCTGCATAATGCAAGTTTTCATTAAAACATATGGAATGATCGTGAATAATTGATGCTTTATATAACTTAGATATTGGTCCTCCATTTTCATAAATTCGATATTTCACTATACATTCTGCAAGATTATCATCTTCTAATAATCTATTTTCATAGACTTTATCTATTCTACATTCAGTTTGAGTATTCCAATATTGAATTCCTGATATAACAAAATCAGCACTACTCAAATATGCTACATCAACTAAATGCTTAACATAATCAACTTTTACAATATCATCAGAATCAACAAATACAAGCCAATAACCATGAGCATATTCAATACCCATATTACGAGCAGAACTAGCACCTGAATTTTTTTTAGAATAAACACAAATACGTGTATCAAGTTGTGACAAGATTCTACATTTATCTAAAGAATCATCACTACTACCATCATCAACTAATATAATTTCTATATTCTTATATGATTGGCACAATAATCCATTAACACAATTCTCTATATAGGCTGATGAATTATATACAGGAACAATTATGGAGACTAATTCTTTATTAAGATAATCCATTACGCAAATAATTAATACTCTTATTAATCATTTCATTTTTCTTAGAATCAACAACAGTCCAATCTATTGGAACATTTTCCAACTTTTTATTTACTACTATACGGGACTCCAATCCAAATTTTGATAACAATGAGACAAAACGGGTAGCCCCTCTATCTGCATTGATCAAAGAATAAAATTCTCTATGAAATATAATAGAAAAAACTGTCCCATGAAAAGAATCTGTTATCACAAAACTTGCATCCCTAAATAAAGCCAACCATTCTTCTACAGAATACATAATGCTATTATGAGCTGAAAAAATGATTATTTCACAATTATTTTTACGAGAGAATTCCTCTATAATTATCATCTTTTCACTACTAGTATCTAGCATATAGCAGCATACATACCTTTTGCGATTCACAGGTATATCGGAACAAACTGAACAATAATCATCACTTGATAAAAGTAAAGTAGGATCCAATACTTCACAAGCTTTAACATCCAAATATTTTTGACACAAATAAACTCCACTGTGTTCACGTACAGATACAGCATTAAACTGTTTCATTAACACCTTGCATACCTTTGTTTGTTTATCAGTATATTCCCAAGAATCAACTCCAAAAGAGGCTGCATAAGATATTTTTACTAGTTTTTCATTTTTTAAAAAAGAAAGATATGTATCATATAAACAATTAGGACTATACCTCGGACGCCAAACTTGATCACTACCTACTATCACTGCACCAATTTTATACTTTTGAATAATATCCCTATTATAAGACAAATACTGATTATCAGTTAATTTAATATATTTATGAACAAATTTCATTATTCGTTTATCGCGTGGAAAAACATTTCTATAAGGAGTCAAAGCTCTTCTCTTCGAAGAAAATGGATATAATAAAATTGTTTTAATTGTCTGAAACAGATAAAACCATAAAGGACTACTATCACGATAATCTATAGTCACAGGATGATGGCCTAATTTTCTTAATACACATTGTAATGCAAAATTTTGCAACACCCCTCCATAATTTGCCTTAATAGGCTGAGTTACAATCGCTACATTCATACATTTGATTTTGACAATAAAAGTAAATATAAACCATTAGCTAATCCTCCCAAACCATAATAAGATGCATAATCATTGAATCCACATGTATCTCCTGTACAAAAATCAATCAATCCATCTTGACGAATAAAAGAGTGCAATTGAGAAAAATTTGGAACATAATCTGGAGATATTAATACTTTATACAACTCACAAAGTAAAGCGACAGATGAATCAACTATTGAATAACCTTGAAAAGGGAATTGAACATAGGTTATTGATGATAATAGAGAATTAATAGAATCATTTTTATCACCCAAATAGGCTTTAGCCAACAGATACCATCCCAATCCTCTTCCCCAATTACTACTACCCAAATGGATTCCAGTAGTAGTATCATAACCATGTACAGGAAAACCAGTTAAGGTATTTGCATGCGTTAAAAAGTCATCATAAACATTTCGAGCTATTTTATAATACTTTCCATCCCCTATCAATTCACTATACATACATAAAAAAGGAACAATCATTCCCAATGTATCCACTAATTGAACATTTGAATGACAACGGTATAAAATCCTATCTGTTTCAAATCTTCCTAACAAATAATTCGCAATATAATGTGCAGCAACTTTATACTTGTTATCGAACGTTAACTTATACATATTAATAAAACAACATCCCATTGGGACTTGATCTACCACAGAAATTTTATATTTAAGGTTCCCGTCACTATGAAACATTCCAGCAATCTTCTCACCTATGCAAGAAATTAATTTTTTTTCATTATATATAAGTATATATTCTGAAAGTCCCCAATACAAGAATCCCATAGGATAATTCCCATATACTTCCTTCCGCTTACCTAAAAACTTGGCTACTTTATAACGAAACAATCCTTCTGGATGCTGGTTTACAGAATCAAAGATAGCCGACATTGAAGCCTTTAGAACAGCATTATTTACAATCCCAATTTGATCATCAACAGAAAAATATTTCATGCTTCATTAATCTTTAGTAAAAAATTTATTACTATAAAAATAAACCATTTTTCTTTCCTTTTTTTTCAATCCTAAAAAAAATATCAAACAAACGGTTATAAAAAAAAGAAATATACAAAATATAAAAGTAAATAAAAAACCAGAAGGTTGAAAAAATAGCTTTAATATATATGCAATAGTAAAAGATAATCCACCTATTATAAAAGCTTTCATTATAACATTTAACATAAAATAATTCATTGAAATACCAATTATATTATTTACAAAATACACTCTAACAAATAAACATAATATACTTATTACAATATTAATAATATACACATAAAAAGGAGGATAATTATGTTTAAATAAAATATAAGATATCGGTAAAATAGAGAGAAGTATTATGCTAACTACTATCTGATATATCTTAATCACACCTGTTGCTTTTATAGCATTAACTAAAGGTTCAGATATACAATCAATTAAAGATAACAACAATGCCAAACGAACAAATACAACTGTATAGTCAGGAACATTATTTAACCATAATTTAAGTAGATAAGGAGTTTCAGAAATAACAGGAACGGTAAAAATTAACATTAAAAAAAAAGCATAAAGCGAACCCATAGAAACAAGTTCATGGAGTCTACTCACCTCATTAGAAGCATAACTTTTGATTATTTGTGGATTTATAGCTGTCAGAAAATTAGTCCAAAAACTATTCAACGTTGTCTGAACTTGAACAGCAATAGCACGAGCTGAATTTACAACAGGACCAAAAAATAGATTCAATAATATATTCACACCTTGAGTTAAACCTATATATGAAACATTACCTAAAATACTCCAAACAGTGAATCCTAACATTGGTTTGATAATGTGCTTATCATACATCCATATTATCCGACATTCTTCATACTTTATTTTACTATAAATACGGTATATTAGAGCAATAAATATACTTACACATAATTGGAGAACAGCATAAAGAATTAAACGATCAGCCTTACCTATCAAAAGAAAATAAACAACAAGTAGCTTTAAAAGCACATTTAAAAGCTCAACATAAGCATAAACATTCATTTTCTCATGGGAAATAATTACAGCATTATATGGGACCTGTGTTACACTAACTATCATTGACAAAATAGAACATTGATATACCCACATTGCAGCTATCATCCTATCTTCAGATATTACCAATTTATTAACAACAAACCATAAACCTACAGTTTCTGCTAAAAACAGTATCAACAAACTCACAGCTATATGTATTTCAAAAGCTGTAGAAAACACTTTTTGTGTACGACAAACATCCCCCCTTCCAATTTCAAAAGTCAAAAATCTACTAGTAGATAATGACATAGCTGCATTAATGAAAGATAACATAGAAACAATTCCCCCCACTACGCTATAAATACCAAAGTCTTCTACCCCTAATGTTGCTAATACGACACGAGAAGTATATAACCCTACTATCATAGTTAAGAACATACGCAGATAAAGCGTCATTGTATTTTTTGCTATAATTTTATTACTAGAGTATGACATACAAGAAACTATTAACACTCAAAAAGACATCCTTACCTTTATTGATAAAACGTTTTTACAATATATCAAAAGCAATATCCATTCAAAGAAAAAAAATATCCAATGATATTCTATATATAATATAGGTAACCTCACTAAACTAATTATAATTACCACCTCTATGTCAACAAAAAGAATCTCTATTGTTGATCCAGCACTTCATATACTGAATTCTTGCTCTTGAACTCCGGCACGATTCCTTTCATCATCCGGACGGTACCCATTTTATCTACTCTGATGGCAAGGTCGATCAGAGGGTTCATGACCGTACAGATGTCTTCGTAATCGTATTCCCGGACTTGGGCACGGTAGATCTTTTCGTTTTCCGTAGGTAATGTATTTTCTTTCGTTGCTAAAAGTTCTTCGTACAACTTTTCACCCGGACGAAGACCGGTATATTTGATCTCGATATCCTGCTCGGGGACAAGGCCTGCCAGTTCGATCATGCGACGTGCCAGATCGGCGATCTTTACAGGAGTTCCCATATCGAAGACGAAGATTTCGTTTCCTTTACCCATAAAGGCGGCTTCCAAAACCAGACGGCAGGCTTCGGGGATCGTCATGAAGTAACGGATGATGTCGGGATGGGTAACGGTCAGAGGGCCGCCCTTCGCCAACTGCTCGCGGAAACGGGGAATGACGGAGCCGTTACTGCCTAACACATTGCCGAAACGGGTAGTGATAAAGCGGGTTTTACCGGAATACCGACCTTTGCTGATAGCAATGCTCAGGCTTTGTACATACATCTCCGCCAAACGCTTGGACGCTCCCATGACATTGGTCGGATTGACCGCTTTATCGGTCGAGACCATAATGAATTTGTCTACTTCATATTTGACTGCCATATCGGCCACGTTACGCGTACCGTAGACATTCGTATGGACGGCTTCGCACGGGTTCTCTTCCATCAGGGGCACATGCTTGTAGGCGGCGGCATGGAACACGATCTGGGGATGGAAACGCTGGTAGATGCTTTCTACACGGTGGATCATGCGGATGTCTCCCATGACAGGGGCAAATTCGACATTGGGGAACTTTTCTTCCAGTTCCAGCCGGATGTTGTGCATCGGGGTTTCAGCACTGTCGAACAGGACCAGTTGCTTCAGGCCGAAGTGACAGAGCTGGCGGCAGAGCTCGCTACCGATGGAACCGGCGGCTCCGGTAACCAAAACGACTTTGCCTCTCAGGGAGTTGGCGATCTCCTCCATGTTGATACGGATCTCTTCGCGTCCCAACAGGTCTTCGATACGAACTTCGGGAAGGGTACGCAGCTGTATTTTACCTCCCTGAAGTTCGTCGATGGAGGGTAACAGCAGCATACGGATCTTCTTTTTCTCGCAGAAACGGACCAGGCGTTCGCTTTCCTCTTTTACGACCTTGTAATCGGTGAAGAGAATGGCCTTGATGTTATAGCGGTTCACCAAACGGTTGAATTCTGCCTGATCGGAAACAAAATAGACTTTATAGATTCCTATACGCATAGAGATTCTCGGTCCGAACCGAAGAATACCTTCGACCTGATAAGAGGAGTTTTCGCGTAAAAACGAATCGTTCAGGAGTGCCGGAGAAGAATTCTCATGCCCGAAAATAAGGAGTTTGTCTTTACTGCGAGAAGTCATGCTGCTCACCATAAAGGTATAGGCCGTGATCAGGAAAACACGGAAAATCGTCAGGATAAAGAAGGTAAGGAAGAAATCGATCACACTTCCCAACAGGAAGCTACGGAAGGAAAAAGCATCAGTCGCCAGGAAAAGGATAGGCAGGATGATCGCAACTTTCAGAGAAGAGGCCATAGCGATACGACCAGTCTCAGTAAAAGCAGAGTGACGGATAATCCCTTTATAGGTCTGGACAATAAAGAAACTGATAATGCTACAAAACGACGAGACTAAAAAAACTTTGAATATAACCAAGTTGGAATAATCATGGTCTAAAATGTAGCTGATTAAGGCCAGGGAGGTGATGGTCGAAAACACGGAAAGAAACAGATCAATCAGGAGAATCACCCAACGATTGATATATTTTTCTCGTGTCAGCCTTAATAATAAATAGTTGATTTTCATATGATTAAAGAATTAATTACCCCACACAAAAGTTCGTCAGTCCCAATATAGGCAACGTAATCGAATAATCTTGGTTACAAAATCTCAAAATAAAATACCATTAATTCGTATTAGAAACGGCGACTATTTTGTACTTTAAAGTACAAAATAAGAGGTATTTAAATACCTCTTATTTTGTACTTTAAAGTACAAAATAAGAGGTATTTAAATACCTCTTATTTTGTACTTTAAAGTACAAAATAAGAGGCATTTAAATACCTCTTATTTTGTACTTTAAAGTACAAAATAAGAGGTATTTAAATACCTCTTCAGGCGATAAATAATATTTTATTTTGACAGTGCAAATATATTTAATTTCTTTGATATTCAAACTTTTTCGAATTTTAATAGCTTAATTATCAATCATATCCGATTTT
>CEAB01071839.1_pt1 | contig 19936 bp, 19 predicted proteins | sample 557651 | NCBI WGS metagenome assembly CEAB01 (sample SAMEA3182046, study PRJEB8094) | gut metagenome | biome: human; feature: gut; material: Stool; isolation source: human stools | place: Canada | collected 2011-11-15
TCTGTCTCTGTCTCTGTCTCTGTCTCTGTCTCTGTCTCTGTCTCTGTCTCTGTTCCAGTCCCTACTACCGTTCCTGTACCTGTTTCGGATACCTGTTTTCTATCCTCTGTTGCCTGTTCCGGGTTCCCTGTTCCTGTTGCCTCCCCGGATATATAGCGCCTCGATCCGTATGTGTTACCTTCCGGAGGACTGGCAAGCCCGTTGCGTCCCGGCGGCAGGGGAGCCCCTCACTTCCCGGGACGTTTTTTGCTGTTTTTACGGCCTCCCCGTCCGGATCGCCCACTCCGCTATGTACTCTTCCGCCAAACCGGGGATCTATCGCCGAACTTCCGTCGCAGCTGTGCCGCTTGCCGGGGATGCCGCCTCGCCGCTCCCGGCTGTTTCTGCCGCTTCTGTCGCACCACCTGCCGCGGTTGTTATCCCTGCCGTTTCGCTTGCAACTTCCGTCGAGGTTGCTGCATCTATTGCCGTTCCGGTCGTGGCGGCCGCACCCATATCCGCTGTTCCTGTGCCATCCCCGGCGACGGGCGCCCCGTCCTCCATTGCCACCTCCACGGTTTCGCCGTCCACTTCTATCGCTATGGTGTAGCGGTCACGCCCTGCGTAGGTTAGCATCGCCGCCGAATCCATCGCCTGTACGCGGAAAGCCGGGGCTGCCGCGCCGTGCGTCGACTGCATGTAGTCGCTCAGCGCCTTGTTGCGGGCGGCCGTCATGCGTACCAGTTGTCCGGCCGCCTGTTCGCGGAAGAGCGCCATCGCCTTGTCCTCGGCCGAAAGCCCCTGCGGGGAGACACCCTGCGCCGCCAGCAGCGAATCGGCAAAGGCCATGATCGCCGGGGTGCGGATGTCGGTCTGCTGGATCTTTTCGTATTCGAGCATCGAAAGTTGCCGCCTTTGCGTCGAATCCGCCGCCCTCATGTGTGCGGCATATGCCATCCGCAGTGCGTTAGCCGCCTGCCGTGGCAGGGCGCGTCGCATGTTGATGCGCTGCGTCAGGGCGATATGCATTTCGGGCTTGTCCCGCAACGCCTGCGCGATCTTGTCCAGCGAAGCGTATTGTTCCGAGGTGAAGGCATATTGCTGCGGGTCGATGTTGATGTATTCCAGGTTGTCCCTGTTGCCCGAAAGGAACGAGAACGGTGCCGTCACCACCTTCAGCAGTACGTTGCCGATCGCCTTGAGCACGATCTTGCGGTAGGAGAATTCCGGTGAGTCGAGGCTGCCCCTGACCGGCAAGTCCATCTTCACATGCCCTTTCTTGTCCTTGAGCACATAGAGCCCCAGTTTCAGCGGGATGTTCATTTCCGCCTTGATGTCCTTGCGTTTCCTGTCGACCTTCGGTTCGAACATGTCGAGGTGGTTGGTGCCGTCGAGGTAACGGTCGCGGATAACGTTCTGGCTGCGGAACGTGAGGTTGCCCTTCGTCAGCGGATAGGCCGTGAAATGCTCGCAGTAAGGGCCGAAGTCGCGCAGGTCGAGGTTTGACAGCCAGAGCGTGATGTTCTGGTTGTCGATGTTGTCCAACGCCCCTTCCCAGCGCAGTTTCGCCGAGCCCGTTTTCTGCATGCGGGCATCCACCGTGAGCTTGTTGTGTTTCGACGGGTCGAAATCGCGGCTGTGCATGCCGATCTGCGAGACGGTGTATTCGAACGGGCGGTGCAGCGTCAGGTCGCGCACCGTCACGCTGCCCCGGGCTATCTCCAGGTCGGCGATCCTGAGCGTCGGTGTGACGTCCCCGGGGGCGTCCGGAGCCGTTGCCCGATCCTGTGCCGCGTCGTCCGTTGCACCGCTTTCGGATATTCTCCCGGCTGCCTGTGTTCCTGCCGTGCTGCCCGTGGGTTTCATCAGCGCCGAGAAATTGTCGCCTTCGGGCGTCATTTCGAACAGCGCCGAGACCCCGGCGGCATAGATTCGGTCGAAACGAAAACGCATCGACCCCATGTCACCCTCGGCGAGCTTCATGCCCAGCGTATCTACGCCCACCACGGGCCGCTGCTGGCGGTCGCGCAGGGCGAAACCCGCCAGCGAGGCCGTACCTTCGGTGCGCAGCGACAGCAGGTGCTCGGTATTGCCCCGCAGCCGTATGTCGGCCGAAAGCCGTCCGTCCACCGCCGCGACGTCGAGCGCCTGCCGGAAGTAGGGCAGCGTCCCGGCCAGTGCGAAGTCCTGCAGGCGGATGCCGATGTCGAATTCCGACGTCGCGATGTTGTACCCCACGTCGGTCGAGAGCGAACCTCCCTCTGCGAAGTTCAGGACGGCGCCCACGTCGGTCTTCTCGCCCGAGAAATAGACGCCCGGGATGTGCAGGTTGATGTCCTTCATGCCCCACGTGGCATCGAGCAGCAGGTCTTTGTAAAACACCTGCCCGTTGCGGATCGAGATGTCGTAGATGCCTATTTCCCACGGCTTCGACGGCTTTTCGGACGTTGCGGCTGCCGGGATTGTGTCGCCCGCGAAATGTGCCAGGATGTCGTCGAAACTGAACGAGTTGCCCCGCTGGTAGACCTTTATGCCGGGCGCCGCGAACGAGAGCTTCTTGACGACCACGCGGTTGGACAGCAGGGGCCACAGCCGCATGCGCATCTCGAAACTGTCGAGCCGGAAGAAGGTCGTCGAGTCGTCCGCCCCGCCGATGCGCAGGTCGCCGATGCGCAGGCGCCCCGTGAATATGTTGAACTTCAGCCGTTCCATGCGGATCGAGCGGCCTAACAGTTCGCGGTCGTGTTTCTCGATGTAATTTTTAGCCAACGGCGCTATGGATACCGCCACGGCAAGCACAATCACGGCGATCACGGCCGTGACGATCAATGTGATTTTAATCCACTTTTTCATGAGGCGTTTATTTATGCCGGGTCGCAGCCCTGCCGCCGGGCATTCCGTGCGGCGTTGCTATTTCGTTGCGGTTATCTCTTCGAACAGGTGTCCGAAATCCTCTCCCGGCGCGGGCATGTATACCGCGAATCCCAGTGCCTGCGCCGCTTCGACGTTCTTCCGCCCGTCGTCGATGAAGAGCGTCTGTGCGGGGATGATGCCGCTGTCGGCGATCACCTTGCGGAAGATCGCCTCCGAGGGTTTCAGCTCGCGCAGTTCGTAGGAGAGGTATACCTTGTCGAAATAGTCGTCCATCGTGTGCCCGTCGGCCGTGAATTCGCCGCGGATGACCTCCATCGACGCCGGGTTGTTGTTCGACAACACGTAGGTGCGGATCCCCGCCCCGCGCAGCCGTTCCACCTGGCGCAGTTTCCAGACCGGAATCCCCGCCAGGAACGCGCCGTATGCCCCTGCGATCTGGGCGTCGGTGACGTCGTACCGCCCGTCGAGCTTCCGCATCGCGTCGCATGCCTCGTGGAACGACAGGTCGCCCCGTTCCAGCCGTCCGATCATCTCGGCGGGATAGCAGGGGTTTATCAGGTCGGCGACCCGGTTCATGCCGAGCTGCCTGAATGCCGCTGTGCAGCGGTCTATGTCGAGGTCTACGAGGACGCCCCCGAGGTCGAAAATTACATTTTTAATAGACATCTATATACTTCAATGTACCAAACTGAAAATAGGATGTCTTATATGCAAATATAGGATTTTTCTTTGAAAATCCATATCCAAGGCAAAATATAAGTCATTAAAAGTCAGCCATAACGGTTGGCTTTTTTCATTTTCTTTGAAAAATTTTCCGAAAATAGTGCAAAATCGGGGTCGGGTGTAGTAATATATTTACATATAATCTAAATCTCATTTGGATTCGATTTACTAAATGCCACAATGATAAGGTCGCTGATAGATTTACTGAGAAACTTGCAATCCGAGGAGGATTGTAGGCTTTTCTTGGAAAATATCAGGTGGCACGGAGTCCCTGTTTGTCCTCATTGCGGCAGTAAATCGGAAGAACATTACAAGCTGACCAATGGCGGTATATTTCGAGGACTATACAAATGCAAGGATTGCCGGGAACGGTTTACCGTAACGGTAGGAACCATGTTCGAGGGTTCACATATTCCTTTGCAGAAATGGTTTGTAGCGATATACGTGTTCTTGGCTCATAAGAAAGGCATAAGCAGTACCCAATTGCATAAAGATATTGCAGTTACGCAAAAGACCGCTTGGTTTATGTTGAGTCGGATACGCTATAACATCAGATATAATGCGGATATTGACTTCGGCGATATTACGCAGGCCGATGAAACATATATCGGAGGTAAGAACAAGAATCGGAATGCAGGCAAACGGTTGAAGAACACAAGAGGTCGCAGTCTTAAATTGAAAGCGCCTGTAATGGGACTGTTATCCGATGGAAAAGTCTATGTAGAGCCTATTCCGAAAGCCAGCAAATGGATATTGCATGGTGTGATAAATTCACTTGTGCCGAAAGGAACTACGGTTGTTACCGATGGCTGGTATGGCTATAAGGGCTTGTCGGAAAACTATGTGCATAAGGTAGTAGACCATCATAGAGGCGAATATGTCAAAGGCGGTTACCATACAAATTCGATTGAAGGCTTTTGGAGCCAATTGAAACGTGGCATAATAGGCGTTTATCATTTGGTTACTCGGAAGCATTTGGAATTGTACTGCGATGAATTTGCATACCGATATAACACGAGGAATTTGACGGATGGAGAAAGATTCAGCCAATTCCTGTCCATTGCCAAAAACCGATTAAGATACCAGATGTTGATATTGTAATTGTCAATGTGCATATACATATACCAAACAAAAACATAGAAGATATGAATGTAACGACACGTTGGTATTTGGCACAGAATGCAGCCAAGACTAAAAAGGCTGTGGATGTAATTATTGTCGGAGCAAGCGGTACGATTGTAAAAACGACCGTGCAACCGAAATGATTGCAGAAATTCCGATTTTGCAATATCATCTGAAATGACTACTTTTAATGTCGATTTATACAAACCTTAAAAAGCAGAGTTATGATTAAAAAGATGATTTGCATTGCGGTATGTGCTTGGATGTGTGCATCCTGCGAGAAAAGTGACGGGGGGGGGTATTTGAACCGGTAGAACCACCTATTGAAAAGCCGGAAGAACCGGAAAAGCCGACTACTCCGCCGTCAATTGAAGATTTAAGAACAATCAAAATCAACGATGAGATTATGGCAGTAGTTGGAACAAAAACTTGGAGAAGCATTGCATATGGTAATGGCATATATGTAGTAGTTGGTTTAGACGGTTATACTGCATATTCTACGGATGGAGAAAATTGGACAAGAAAAACTGTTGGAACAGAGTCTTGGTATGCTATTGCGTTCGGTAATGGCAAATTCGTTGCCGTAGGTAAATCGAGAAAGATTACAACCACTACCGATGGTAAAACATGGACTACAGTTAAACAAGTAGGAACAAGCGCAGTTGGGAACTGGCTGGCTATTACGTATGCTGATGGCAAATTTATCACATCCAGTTCTAAAGGGTATGGCGCAATATCCATCGATGGTGTGAATTGGACAAATATGCGAATAGCTTCAGATTATACTTGGTCTTTATCTACTATTGCATATGGAAATGGTAGATTCATTGCGTCTGGTATGTCTAATACTTATAAATCTACAGATGGTGAAACATGGGTAAAGTGTGCTAATCATGTGGCGTGTAATGCCATGACATATGGGGCTGGCAAATTTGTTTCAGTCCATATTGAGAGCGGAGCTTATTCAACCGATAACGGTGAAACATGGACTGACGTGCCAATTACCGGTGGCTCTTATAATTGGCTCGGAATAACATATGCCAACGGTTTATTTGTGGCTGGTGGCCAAGATGGTTACATAACTACTTCCATAGATGGAGTTACATGGAGTCAGCCAGTACAAGTAATACCGAAAGGAACGGGGACTACTAATGACAATGCGATATATGACATTGTAAAGATGAATTAGGGGAATGTTGTAACAAGTACATTATATGCTATTATAGCAGCCCAATAATTTCCAAAAATATAAAAACGAAATAATATGAAAAGCAGCATGAATTTCATGCTGCTTTTATTGTATAAATACTTAAAATTCTTATCTTTGCATATAGGACATCCTATTTTCAGTTTGGTACATTAAAGTATATAGATGTCTTTTAATATTTTTCATAGTCATCTATATGTCTTGTCCGTGCGCCGCGTCCCCGGAGTGTGGCTCCGCCGTACTGCTTCCTGCCTCTCCCCGGCGGCACAGCCCGGCGCCGTGCGTGTTTTACCCGGCAGGACGGGATCCGTCCTGCGGTGGCCGGCTGCGCCGTCCCGCCTTATTTCTGGAACTTCATCGTGAAACGCCGTACCGGACGCAGCACCCACATCGGCAATACCTTGCAAAAGGGGATCCAGGCGCGGTTCCACCAGTCGGGTACGATGCACCGCCTGCCCCTCCACAACGCTTTCAGCCCCCTGCGCGCACAACTGTCGGGGGTGATGAGCACGCCCAGTTTGCAGCCGATGCGCTGCCAGTAGGGTGTCAGCCCGTAGAGGTCTGTCGCCACGCCTGCCGGGCATACCGCCGTGACGCGGATGCCCCGTTCTCGCACCTCCTTGGCGAATGCCACGGAAAACGAACGCATGTAGGCTTTCGAGGCGCTGTATAGCGCCAGCCCCGGGAACGGCATCCATAGCGAGTAGGACGACATGTTGAGGATGTGCCCCCGTACGCCGCGGCGTACCATGTCCGCGGCGAAGAGGCGGCATAGCTGCGTGACGGTCAGGTCGTGCAGCAGGATGATGCGCTCGATGCGCTCCGCCGGCGTGGCGAGGATGTCGCAGAACGAGAATATCCCGGCGTTGTTGATCACCACGTCGACCCCGATCCCCTCGGCTGCCATGCGGTCGTACAGCTCCTGTGCCGCCCCGACCCGCGCCAGATCTATCGCAATCACCCGCACGTCGGGCATCGCGGCCTCCGTTGCCCTGCTGCCGTCTCCCTTTCCGCTGCCGACGCTTTGTTCCGTACTGCCGGCTGCGCACGCCCCGTTCCCGTCCGTCCCGGCCCCGGGTTTCCCCGTAGCCTGGGCAATTCCCGCCGCCCCGCTTCCGTTTGCGGATGCCGTAACTTCCAGTCCTTCCGTAATTTCCAGTCCTTTCGAGGCTTCCGACCCTTCCACGGCTTCCGACCCTTCCACGGCTGCTTTTCGCCCGGCCGGCCGGGCATTCCGTATCTCTTCCGCCACGGCTTCGAGCGGTGCGCGGTTGTCGCCCGCTATCACCAGCCGGTAGCCCAGCGCTGCCAGCCGCAGGGCGTAGCAGCGTCCGATGCCCGACCCGGCGCCCGTCACCAGCGCCCATGCGCTGCCCGGCGCCACTGCGCCGCGTTCCAGACGGCGTCCGTGCCGCCCGCCCGTGCCGCCCTGTACCTCTGCGGGCTCGCAGGGGGCTGTCACGGCCTTATCCCCGCGTTCCCTGTGCCCGGTCTCGGCCGCGTGTTCCCTGCACCCGGCCTTGTCTCCGAGGTTCCGGTATCCGGCCGGCGTCCCGCCTTGTGCCGCGGCCCCGGCCGTTTCGCTGTTCCGTTTACGCTTCTCCATGTATTCCATGCTTACGGCAGCTTGGCCAGTTCTTCCCGTATCCTGCGCGGCAGCCCGTCGCAATGCTTGCAGCATTTCATGTCCACCGAGTACATCCGCGCGATGCAGTAGTTGCGGTGGTCGCAGCCGCTGCGGGTCGAGGCGTTGCCCTCGCGGAGCTTGTTCACGAACGCCGGGTCGTTGACCAGTGCCCGGGCCATCTGCACCAGTTCGAACCCCGCGTCCAGCGCCTTGTCGATCCCTTCGCGGCTCACCAGCCCGCCGACATATACCAGCGGGCATTTCAGCTCGGCGCGGAATTTCTTGGCGTCTTCCAGGAAATAGCACTCCTCGAAGGGGAACTGCCGGATCATGAAGGGCCCGCACCAGCGGATGAAATAGCGCAGCCACAGGGGCGAGTAGTAGCTCATCGTGTAGATCGGGATCAGCCCCCGCATCACGGCCATCGGGGCCTTGGAGACGAACCCGCCCGAAAGCACGATGCCGTCCACGCCGAAGCGTTCGATCTCGCGGGCTATGGCGATGCTTTCGGGAATCTCGATGCCGCCCCTGAACCCGTCGTACATATTGTGCTTCACCAATACGGCCGTCCCCGTTTTCGCCGCGGCCTCCATCACTTCTGTGAGGCACATCCGCATGAAGCGCATTCTGTTTTCCAACGTCCCGCCGTACTCGTCCTTCCGGTGATTGGTGTAGGGCGAGAGGAACTGCGAGATCAGGTAGCCGTGCCCGGCATGTACCTCCACCGAGTCGAACCCCGCGTCGTGCGCGGTGTGGACGGCCTTCCCGAAATCCCGTGCCACCTGCGCGATCTCGTCCTTGCGCATACCCCGCACGGGGGTGTAGGCATAGAGGTTGAACCCCGTCGATGCGCCGATCGGGATCTGCCCGGCGGTCGTCAAATGGGTCATGTTGCCGCAATGCCCGATCTGGATGCCGGCCGCCGCGCCTTCGCGGTGTACGGCGTCGGTTATCCCGCGCAGCCCGGGCACGATCTCTGGGCGCAGCCACAACTGCTTGTCGAACGACAGTCCGCTGCGGCATACCGCGGCATAGGCCAGCGTGGTCATGCCCACGCCGCCGCGTGCCACCGAAACGTGGTACTCCTTGAGCTGCTCCGTGGGGCCGAAATGGCGCCCCATCGACTCGAACGCCGCCGAACGTACCGTGCGGTTGCGCAGTGTCACGGGGCCTAATTTATAAGGGGTGAACAGTGATGACATTTTCCGGTAGGTTAATAGATGAAAGGTATGATCTTTTTTCGTTTCAGCGCCGTGAATTCCTCCCCGAACTCCTGTGCGTAACGCTTGTAGAGCGATGCCGCACGGGGTGCGAGGTTAGCGAACGTCCACCAGGCGAATACCGCTCCGGCCCACGACCACGAAGCCACGGCGAAGCCCGTCCATTCGAGCAGTTCGCCGAAATAGTTGGCCGACGAGACATATCGGAACATCCCCCCGCGGGGAATGTAGTGGCGCGTGTCGCCCGGCTTGCGCAGGTTGCGGATGATATGGTCGGAATGGAGGTTTACGGCCATCCCCGCCATGAACAGGGCTCCTCCGACGTAAATGTAGGGCTTTGCGAACCAGTCGGCGTAATAGCCTTCGGGCGAGACGTAGAAGATCCACCCGCCCTGCATCAGCGCGTTGAGCGTGTTGAACGTCATGCCCATCACGACGATCCCCAGCGGCATCTTCGACTCTCCGCGCAGCAGCAGCGGGAAGATGAAGGCGCGCTGCAGGTAGTGCGCCTGGAACAGCACGAAGAGCGCCAGCGGCCCGGCCTCCCATGTCCGCCCGGACATGAGCCAGAGCACGCACATTGCGATGAACACGGGCGACTCCATCACGACCCAGCCCACCTTGTTGGGTACCGGGGGGCCGTATTTCGGGTTGAACAGATAGCCGTACCCGGCTTCGAAAAAGTGCAGGGCGACGTAAACCCCGGCGGCCAGCACGGCCATGACGATCAGGAAGATATTGAATGTTTCTGCCATTTGTCTGCGGTTGGATAAAAACGTCGTAAAGTTACAAAACAAATCGGTATAATGAAAATCGCATCCGCCTCCCCGCCGGTTGTTTTTCTCCTTTCCGGGCACACGGTTGTCTTATTGGTCGCAGCATCTGTCCTGCCGGTCGGATTTTCCCGATGCGGCCGGGTTCCCATCCCCGCTTTGGGCCCTTACCTGTCTCCCCGGCTTGCCGCCCGCTCAGCCTGCCGCTTTCCGGCCTGCGTGAAAACCCGCATCCGCTTTCCCGTCCCTCCGCCCGCCTTGTGTCTTCCGCTTTCTCCCTCTGCCTCCGCCCGGCCTATGTCCGAGCCTGTGCGGATGCCCCTCTGCGGCGGGCCTGTGTGATTCCGCTGTCGTCCTTTGCCCCCCCCCGTCTGCGCCCCGGCCTGCATGAAAGCCCGCATCCCGATAAAAAAACGACGGCCCCCACGATTGTGGAAGCCGTCTGTCCGACCCTTCGCAGCCCCGCAGGGCGCGAAATGCTTTGGCTGCGGGCGCCCCGGCGCCCGCTTTCCGGCATTCGTTCCAGGGTGCCGGAGCCCTCTCGTAAAAACCCCTGCCGAAGCAGGGGCGCCGGGACGGTGACCTGTGACGCTTCGGCGTCACGCCGTACGTACGGTCCGATATGGGAGTTGCCCGCTCCCGGCTGTCGCTCTGCCGTCCGGTGCCGGCGGCGCGACATGCCCTTTCCGGGTACGCCAGCCGCCGGACGGGGCACATTAGTGCGTAAAGACTTTTCCTTTCTGGTGTTCCTTGTTCTCGTACTTGATGCGCGAGGTAGTGGGGTACTCCAGCTGCTCGAACTCGGCGATGGCATTGCGGATGTCGCCCATCAGCATGTCGGCCATGTCGCGCGACATACCCTGGCGCACCACGATGCGCATTACGACCACGTCCTCGATGTTCTTGGGCATCGTATAGGCGGGAACCATCCAGCCGCTTTGCTGCAGTTTGGCCTGCAGGTCGAACAGCGTCCACTTGGCCTTCTTGTCGTACTCGGGATCCATCATCCAGATGAACAGCGGGTTGACGACCTCCTCCGAATAGTTCTTGAAACATTTCATCGTGCCGATCTGCTGGTGGCAGTACTTGGCGATGTCCATCGAGTTCTGCTGGATCTCCTTGTATCCCTCGAATCCCAGGCGGATGAAGTTGTAGTACTGGCCGAGTATCTGCGCTGCGGGGCGCGAGAAGTTGAGGCCGACCTGCGTGATGTTGGCGCCCAGGTAGTTGACCGAGAACGACATTTCGTCGGGCAGGTATTTCTTGTCTTTCCATACCACCCATCCCAGGCCGGGATATACCAGGCCGTACTTGTGGCCCGACGTGGAGATCGACAATACCCACTTGAGGCGGAAGTCCCACTTCTTCTCGGGTTTGAGGAACGGCAGGATGAAACCGCCCGACGCTGCGTCGACATGGATCGGGATTTCATAGCCGGTCTTGGCGTTGTACTCGTCGAGCGCCTTGTCCAGCCCCTCGATGTCGTCGTCCAGGCCCGTCCACGTGACGCCTGCGATCGGCACGATGCAGATCGTGTTCTCGTCGCACATCTCCAGCGCCTGCTTGGGGTCGAGCGTGATGTGGTCGAGCGTCAGGGGCACGGTGCGCATTTCGATCTGCCACAGCTGGCAGAACTTCTCCCATACGACCTGGAACCCGGCGCTCATCACCAGGTTCGGTTTGTCGAAGGGCTTGCCTGCGGCCTTGCGGCGCTGGCGCCAGCGGAGCCATGCGGCCACGCCGCCCAGCATACATGCCTCCGACGAACCGATGCCCAGCGCACCGGTCTTCCATTCGGCCTTCTCGGGGGTGTTCCACATGTTGGCGACGATGTTCAGGCAGCGGCCGCACATCACCGCGACACGCGGGTACTCCGTTTCGTCGATGTAGTTGATGTTGATGGCCTCGTTCATCAGCCGTGTGGCGTAATCGTCCATGTAGGTCGTTACGAACGTGGCGAGGTTCAGCCGCGGCTGTGTCTGCGGATAGGTCTCGTCCTTGACTAACTGGTAAGCGATCTCGGGAGCCGTCTTGCCCTTGGGGATGAATTCCGTGGGTGCCGGACTGCGCATTTCCTCCGAACCGAAAATGTCGGTCAGCGTGTCTTCGTTGGTGTGTCTTTGCTGATTCATGATGTAAATTTTGTTTTGGTTTACGCCCTCCAACCTTGCATGAACTGTGCCACGGAGCGGTTTTTTTCGGCCTAAACCGGGCTGCGGGGCCTCTTCTGCTTCGGTCGCAGTCCGTTATGAAAAAAATGCCCGGAAAATTTGCAAATCCAAAAATGTTCGATATATTTGTGATATCAAAATAATATCATTCAAAAACTACACGGGTATGGAAAATGGAAATTTCGTTTACAAAGGCTGGAAATGCAATGGTTTCCTGGCATTGGTGCTGATCTTCGGCGGGTTGGCCCTGGGGGTTTACGCGATCGTCGCAGGCGCGCAGCGCATCGACGCCGGGCTGGCGCTCGGCGGCGGACTGGTGGCGGCGGGCGTCGTCTGGAGCCTTTGCATGCTGATCTGCATGGCGGGATTCATGCTGCTCGAACCCAACGAGGCGCGCGTGATGGTCTTTTTCGGTAAATACAAAGGTACCTTCTACGAAACGGGTTACTGGTGGGTCAACCCCTTCATGTCGGCCAAGCAGATCTCGATCCGCGCCCGCAACCTGAACGTCGACCCGATCAAGGTCAACGACAAGACGGGCAACCCGATCCTGATCGGGCTGGTACTGGTCTGGAAGATCAAGCGCGACGATATTTATAAGGCCGTTTTCGAGATCGACGCCCCGACTACGGCCGGGCAGACCGGCGTTTCGGCCACGGCGCGCATGAACATCCTCGAGAACTTCGTGGGCGTGCAGAGCGACGCCGCACTGCGCCAGGTGGCCGGTTGCTATTCCTATGATAACAATGGTGTTGCGGACGATGAGCTGACGCTCCGCTCGAACAGCGAGCAGATCAACGACCAACTCGAACACACGCTCAACGAACGTCTGGCGATGGCCGGCATCGAGGTGGTCGAGGCCCGCATCAACTACCTGGCCTATGCGCCCGAAATCGCCGCCGTGATGCTGCGCCGCCAGCAGGCCGATGCCATCATCTCCGCCCGCGAGAAGATCGTCGAGGGCGCTGTGTCGATGGTGCACATGGCGCTCGACCGCCTCGGCAACGAGCATATCGTCGAACTGGACGAAGAGCGCAAGGCGGCCATGGTGTCGAATTTGCTCGTAGTGCTCTGTGCCGACGAAGCCGCGCAGCCCGTGGTGAATGCCGGAACCCTGCACCATTGATTTAACTGGGGATGGCTAAAGAGAGTAATAACAAGAGTTTCGTACTGCGTATCGACGCCGCGACGATGGACGCACTAGAGCTATGGGCTGCCGACGAGTTCCGCTCGATCAACGGCCAACTCCAGTGGATCATCGCCGATGCCCTGCGCCGCAGCGGCCGCCTGAAGAAGCCGCGTGCGGCCGCCGGGGCGACCCTGCCGGCCGCGGATACGGGCGTTGCTTCGTCGGGCAGGGACTTCCCGCCGGCTCCGGCGGCCGTTTCTCCCGCGGCTGCCGCCGCTCCTCCTGCTGACGTTGCGTCCGGTGAAGGCACGCCGCCGCTGCAGGATGCCGTCCCTCCCGTTGCCGCTGCGGCAGCCGGGGAGGCCGGCCCGCTGCCTCCGCACGCCCGTATGCAGTCCGACGACCCGCAAAAAAATAAAGCCGATATAAAAAAATAAATCCGATGTTCAGGATGTGGAGATGCTATTTTTCCGGCCTGCTCGATGCCGGACGCTGGCGGATGTTTCTGCACAGCCGCATGTGGCTCGGCCTGCCCGTGGCAGCCGTTGTCGCCTTCGTCGTAATTTTCCTGCTGCGCCGTTTCGGTGAAGGTCTCCCGACTGCCGAGGCGCTTTGGAAGGGGGCTGTCTGTGCACTGGTGATTGCTTTTTGCTGGGCTTTGGGCGTATGGGCCGCCGTCGGGCCCGAACCGTCCGATGACGACGGCGGGCAGGACGGGGAGGCCGTCGGTAACGTGGGATCCTGTGCGGCGTGGCGGGGCAGGGTGCTCTGTTTCGTATTGCTGCTGGGGGCGTTCGCCCTGGTTTGCTCGTCCCAGATTTCGGATATGCTGGGCGGCGAATGTTCGCTGGCCCGCGGGTTCGGGGGGATGCTGCTCAAGGCGATGGCGGTTGCGGCCGTCGTTGTTCCCGTATGGCTTGATTCGAGACGCAGTAAATGGTAGGATCAATAAAAGCCGGTGTTATGTCGAATCCGATGTTTATAAAAAGGCCCCGCAACGTCCGCAACCCGAAGGGGGTGCGGATCCGGGCCGCTTTGCGGGCGGCAGCCGGGTTGCTACTCTTTTTTCTGCTGCTGCGCTCCGACGTGCTGCCCCTGTGGGTTTGCGGGGTGCTGCTGGCGGCGAGTATATTGTTGGGAATCTGCGATGTATATGCGGATTACCGGCGCAAGCGTCCCCGGCAGCGGTGGCGCGATGCGTGGCTGATGCTGTTGTGCCTGTCGCTTGTCATAGGCGTCATTATGCCGTCGGTCGTCTTTGCGGAGGCTCCGGACGACCGGGCGACGGCCTGCATGTTGCTCGGGCTTGGTGCCGTGTCGTTTGCCGCTTGCCTTTACAGCCTGTGGCGCTGGCGGCGCCTGCGCTCCGATGCCGAACTGCGGCTTTGGCAATTGCGCATGAAGCGCCGCAAACTCACGGCATCCCGCCGGATGCAGGCGAATATGTAATAAAAGGAGGTTGCTATGAATCGGAAATGGATTTTTGCGGTTGTTTCGGTGCTTGCGGTTGCGCTGGTGATGTTCCCGCTCAACCTGCTGTGGGTCGGGCAGTCGCCGTTGCATGCGGCAGTGAGTTCCCTGCTGTTCGGCCTGCCCGCACTGCTCACGGCATGGACGCCCAAAGGGCGGTGTGCCGGCGGCCAGGCCGAATCCCGCAGGGCTGCCGGGAATACGGGATTCCGTACCCGCACCGGGCGCCCGGATCGCATTGTGCCTGAGGATCGCGCGGTGCTCCCGGATCATACTGTACCTGCGGATCATACTGTACCTGCGGATCGCACCGAACCCGTGGATCGCACCGAACCCGCCGGGCGAAAGTCCCTGCTGGCGAAAGTCGCGCTGGGGATCGCTTTTTTCGTGCTGGCGGCGATGCTGGCATACGATATTTCGACCGAAGGCGTCGCCGTCGGAGTTACGAAGGCAGTCGGATTCAGTCTGTTGATACTGCTTGCTGCCGTTGGGCATAGATTAGGTTATCTAAAGTTATAGTTTATGAAAAAAATCGTCGTTTTTACGGGTGCGGGGGTAAGCGCCGACAGCGGTCTGGCGACCTTCCGCGATTCCGACGGGTTATGGGCTTCCTACCGGATCGAGGATGTCTGCACGCCCGAGGCGTTGGCGCATAACCGTGCCACGGTCATCGGGTTTTACAACATGCGCCGCCGCGAGATGCTCGCCGCGCAGCCCAATGCCGGGCACGAGGCCATCGCGGGGCTGGAACGGGATTTCGAGGTCGAGGTCTTGACGCAGAACGTAGACGACCTGCACGAGCGTGCCGGCTCGTCGAAAGTGACCCACCTGCACGGCGAACTGACCTGCCTGCGCTCGTCGCGCAATCCCGATCTGGTCGTTCCGATCGAGGGCTGGGAGCAGAAGCTCGACGCCACGGCGCCCGACGGGGCGCTGCTGCGTCCGCACATCGTCTTTTTCGGCGAGGCGGTGCCGATGTTCGAACGTGCCGCGCAGATTGCGCAGACGGCGGATATCATGGTGGTCGTGGGGACTTCGCTGGCGGTCTATCCCGCCGCGTCGCTGGTGCGCTGCGTGCGCCCCGAAATCCCGATTTATGTCGTCGATCCCGGTAATCCCGATACGGCGGGCATCCGCAATCCGCTGACCCTGATCCGCAAACGTGCCGCCGAAGGCATGCCCGGCCTGGCGGAGCTGTTGCGGGAAAAGTATGCGGCGGGGTAGGGACGCCTGCATTTCGCGCCGGCTTATTCGCCCGCATTTCCCGCCCGCTTATTGCTTCGGCGTTTTGCTCCCGGATTTTCTCTCTGCATTTCGCGCCTGTTTTTCGCACCGGCATTTTGCTCCCGGATTTTGTCCCTGCATTTCGCGTCGGCTTATTCGCCCGCTTATTGCTTCGGTATTTTGCTCCCGGATTTCACCCCGGTAGTTTCTGCCGGCGGATTTCGCTTCGGCGATTCGCGGCCCGAGGCTTGCAGTATTGGCGCTGTGAAAGAAAACCGCCTTCGGATTCTCCCGAAGGCGGTTTCGTTTTGGGGAAGGGCAGCCGGCCGAAAAGTGCTGAAACGGGGGCGTATGAGATGGGACGCCGTTTATTTCAAATCCTTGAAATAGATGTCCAGCAGCTCCTTGGCGGCGATGAACGACGATATTTTGTCCTCCAGCACGCGCTTTTCGTACTCCGCGATGCGCGCTTCGACCGCCGGGTCGTGGTAGAACGAGTTGCGCAGCACTTCGTTGATCGACTCGTACATCCAGTATTTGTTCTGGCGGTTGCGGTTGTGGCGGAAATAGCCGTTGGCCTGGATGTGGTCGAGGAACTCCTCGACGCCTTTCCAGACCTCTTCGAGCCCCGTCGCGGCCACGGCCGAGCAGGTGTATACTTTGGGCCGCCAGCCCGATTCCGGGACGGGGAACAGCCTTAGTGCCCCCTGGAACTGGGTCTTGGCCAGTTCGGCCTTGTGGATGTTCTCGCCGTCGGCCTTGGTGATGACCATGATGTCGGCCATCTCCATGATGCCGCGCTTGATGCCCTGCAACTCGTCGCCGGCACCCGAAATCTGCAACAGCATGAACATGTCGACCATCGAGTGCACGGCCGTCTCGGACTGCCCGACGCCCACCGTCTCGATGAATACCACGTCGAAGCCCGCGGCTTCGCACAGGATGATCGTCTCGCGCGTCTTGCGTGCCACGCCGCCCAGCGACCCGGCCGAAGGGGAGGGGCGGATGAAGACGTCGGGATTGCCCGAAATGCTCTCCATGCGGGTTTTGTCGCCGAGGATCGAACCCCCGCTGCGTTCCGACGAGGGGTCGATGGCCAGCACCGCCAGTTTGTGCCGCAGCGAGGTGACCATGTTGCCGATGGCCTCGATGAAGGTCGACTTGCCCGCCCCGGGAACGCCCGTGATGCCGATGCGCACCGATTTCCCGGCGTGCGGCAGGCAGCGTTCGATGATCTGCTGCGCCTGCGCGTAATGGGCGGGGTTGTTGCTTTCGACGAGCGTGATGGCCTGCGACAGGGTGGTGATGTTGCCCGCGAGGATGCCTTCGACGTATTCGTCGGTCGAAAGCCGCCGCTTCTTGCGGCGCGTGAAGTAAGGGCTTACGATAGGTTGGTCTTCAACGCCTTCCGTGACGTTGAGCGCCGTGTCGTGATGGGTATCTGCGTACTCTTTTTCGTAATGGTTTATCTTCGTGAAGGACATGGTGCTATTTACTTGATTTTTCGATGATTTCGGGTGTCAGCTGCAGTGAGTTGCCCATCCACAGCGCCCGGTTCCGGCTGTCGACCAGCACCCCGAACGGGACGTACTGCACGTTGAACGCCGAGAATATCCTGCCCCCGGTGTCCAGCGCGACGGAGATGTGCCGCGAGAGGAACGGCGAAAGCAGGGGGGCGATTTTCTCCTCGTTTTCCCGCGTGACGACCACGACGTGGAGTTTGGCGCCTAATTTGTCGGTTATCGCCCGGAGCTGTTCGAGCGACGCGGTGCAGGCCGGGTTCGACGAGTGGAAAAACTCGACGTACGTCAGGCCGGGGGTGGCGGCGGGTTTCCCGCCCCGGAGCCATGCCGGAACCTTCACCTCGGGTACGCGTTCGCCGAGGGCGATGTTTTGCGCCTCGGCCGCCGCAACGGGGAGTGCCAGGGCCAGGAGTAAAGTGAGCAAAACTTTCTTCATAAAAAGGCAGCCTTATTTTCAGCGAAGATAACAATTATTTGCCATATAGACGAAAAATTTTACGCAGAGTTATGAAAATCGGATTCGAAGACACCCCGGCCGCACCCGCCGGGACTTACTCCCGGCACCTTGCCGAACTTTTGGCCGAATATGCCCCCGAGCACGAGTATATCGTTGACGGGGCGCGTTATAAGGAGTTCGACCTCTACCACGGCTTCCGCCCCGGACTGCCCCTGCCGCTGCTGAGGAAGATCCCCAGCGTGATGACCGTCCACAACCTCAATTTCCTGCGCTACCCGCACCTCTATTCACTGCCCGAGCGGCTGGTGCTGCTGCGGCTCTACCGCCGTGCGCTGCGCTCCGCCAGCCTGCTCATTACGGTCAACCGCGATGCCCGCGCCGAGCTGTCGGAGCGGTTGCGGATCGACCCCGGGCGCATCGAGGTCGTGATGCCCCTCGCCGCGCGCGTCCCGCATGAAACGCCGGGCGGTGCGCAGCTCGAGGCGGTGCGGCGCAAATACATGCTGCCCGGCAGGTTCATCCTCATGCTCGGCACTGTCGAACCGCGCCATAACCACGAGGTGCTCTTCGAGGCGGTCGGCTCGCTCGGCGAACGTGAACGTGCGATCCGTGCGGAGGGGCTCTGCGCAGCGCAGCGCGCCGCCCCGGCCGCTGGCCCGGAACTGCCCGGGCTGGCTGCCGATCGGGATCCGGGGCGGGGTGCCGCCGCAGCGGCAGGGCGGGGCGGCATCGCCACGGGCATGCGCGGCGAGGCCCCGGCGGACACCGCCGTGCGCCCTGCCGCATCTTCCGCCGAGCGGGTCGGGATCGTGGTCTGCGGCCGGCGCACGGCCTATTCGGATTCCCTGCTGGAATTTGCCCGCGGGCGGCATATGGCCTCGCGCGTCGATTTCATCTACGAACTCAGCCCCGACGACTTGCCGGCGCTGTTCCGCCTCGCCCATGCCTTCGTCTACCTGCCCGATGCCGGGATCGAGGCGTCGATCGTGCCCGTGGTGGAGGCGATGCGTGCCGGGGTGCCCATGGTGCTGAGCGACACGCAGCTCAACCGCGAGGCTGCCGGCGACGCCGCGGCCTATGTCCGCCCTGAGGCGGCGGGGGAGGTGGCCGCTGCGCTGGAAAACGTGCTGTCGGACGCGAATTTCCGCCGCGAGATGAAAGCCCGCGAACGCCGCCGCGCCGAACTTTTCTCGGAATACGCCGTCGCCCGCCGGCTGATCGACATTTACAGTTCGCTGTGAAGCGCTTGGCCTTCCCGAAAGGAGCATAAATCCGGAAAAAAATACCAGAAATCTCTTGGGTATTTCCAATTTAATACCCTATCTTTGTGTTCGCAAAATAACAAGCTGGTATTTGACGCGAAATATTCACTAACTTAAATTTTATATTTGCTATGAAAGTTTCTCATATCGAGCATCTTGGCGTCGCAGTGAAGAGCCTCGATGAAGCAATTCCCTACTGGGAAAACGTATTGGGCCTGAAATGCTATGCCATCGAAGAGGTCGCTGACCAGAAGGTGCGCACGGCGTTTTTCATGTTGGGGCAGACCAAGATCGAACTGCTGGAACCCACTTCGGAGGAGTCGACCATCGCCAAATACATCGAAAACCGCGGCGTCGGTATCCATCACATGGCGCTTGCCTGCGAGAATATCGAGGAGCAGCTCGCCGATGCCGAAGCCAAGGGCATCCGCCTGATCGACAAGACCCCGCGCAAGGGCGCCGAGGGAATGACCATCGCCTTCCTGCACCCCAAATCGACCCAGGGCATCCTGACCGAGCTTTGCGAGAATAAGAACAAATAGTGTAACAAGGAATATTGCGGAATCTCCGAATTCCGCCAAAGGCGGAACAGAAGTCACTCCCTCGGGAGTGACTTAGGGTGGGGTCAGACCTGTAAACGCGGCCGCAGGCCGCGGGCGATACCTGCCGGGAAATTCCGGGGTTCGGAAAAATTACAAACCTACATACTTATGAGTGAAATTCAGAACAAGATCAACCAGCTGATCGAGAACCGCGAAACCGCGCGTCTCGGAGGCGGTCAGAAGCGTATCGACGCCCAGCATGCCAAGGGTAAGTACACGGCCCGCGAGCGCATCCAGATGCTGCTCGACGAAGGCTCCTTCGAGGAGTTCGACATGTTCGTGACGCACCGCTGCTATGACTTCGGGATGGACAAGAGCCATGCCTTCGGCGACGGCGTAGTGACCGGTTACGGTACGATCAACGGACGCCTGGTCTATGTTTTTGCACAGGACTTCACCGTGACGGCGGGTTCGCTGTCGCTGTCGATGTCCGACAAGATCTGCAAGGTCATGGACATGGCCCTGCGCAACGGCGCCCCCTGCATCGGCATGAACGACTCGGGCGGTGCGCGTATCCAGGAAGGCGTGAACGCGCTGGCCGGCTATGCCAACATCTTCCAGCGCAACGTGATG